>Ga0210039_1001183_pt1 | contig 25055 bp, 21 predicted proteins | sample CryGeyCG2114_250_3_FD_185460 | JGI IMG/M metagenome (GOLD analysis project Ga0210039, IMG submission 185460) | Groundwater microbial communities from aquifer - Crystal Geyser CG17_big_fil_post_rev_8/21/14_2.50 (SPAdes) (version 2) | ecosystem: Environmental > Aquatic > Deep subsurface >...
TTCTACTTGGCAAACCCTATTGCTGGCAAGTTGCTCCTCAGCAGAGCTCGCTTCCTCTTTAGATCTACAATATCCAAATAATGCAAATTTCATTACAAAGTCACCAACTATTTTTGGCCACATTACCAAAAAAATTCACTTCTCGTTTACCTCACAAAAAGTGCTTAGTAAAATAGGTAATCGCCAAAGGCAAGCACCAGTTACAACGGTGGAGAAGTGAGCGACAGAGGGGTAAACAAGTTACCACTGTGGGCATGTGAGCGCCAGTGGGGCAGAAATTTCACCGCAAAGTGCGCGCAGATCTCAAAGTTGGCTAGAAACCAAAGTTATATGCATAACTCGACAAAGCCGATCGATTGTAAAAAAGAAGTGAGCGTCAGGTGGGTTTCAAACTTGATGGTGATTGAAATAAATTACTCAGAACGAAGCTATCAAGTAGTATAGACCTAGGACTAACCCTATTCCAGTTGCAAAAAACAACCTCACATCATTCTGAGTGTATTTATGTTCTTTACTAAAAACACCATTATTGATTTGATAAATAACAAAGAGCAGAGACAATAATATTAGCCCTGCTCCCAACAATAATTTATATAAGTCCATAAATTGTTTTTTAGTCCATTCCTCCCTAGTTGGTGTTCTTCACCAACTGGCCACCGAAGGCCTGATATTAAAGCCTATTTCAGTAACTTAGCCAAGCTTAAATCACCCCTTCTAAATTCCATATCACCAGGCCGTAGACAATAAAACGCAGCAATCTAAAGGAAGAAAAAATTAAAAACTTACGGATGGGATAAGATAATGAACCTGTCAACAGGCAGATAAGCGCGTAAGGAATTGGAGTAATAGCAGCCACAATAATGAGTCCGCCTCCATACTGATCATACTGCTTTTGGTATTTCTTGAGGCGCTTTTTGAGGAAAATCCGCTTGAAAAACGCCTTGGTGCTAATTTCCTTACCGATCCAATAATTGATAAGGCCCGCAAAAAGAGAAATGATGGCCATGGCCATTATGATGATGGCATAAACCAAGCCCGGATCGTCAATTGACCAAATCATAAAAAGCTCAGGAGGCAAAAGACCTACGAAAATTTCGGAGGTCAAAAAAATGACCAGCATAAGCACATAATCATCAGATACCCAATGCTCTATAACATCATACTGATTTTTGAAATAGTTTTTAAAAAGGACAATCAGTACGATCAAAGCCGCCAAATAAATAAAACCTTTGATCAGGTTTTGAGAAAAATAATTGTAAAAATCCTTGTTGTCCTTTTCCATTTGCTCCTTTGGGCTGAAGAATTCAAATTTAGCTGTTAGCGGCTTTATAACTATCTATTATTTCTTTGAAAAACATGGGATTGGTAAACTTATCTATAATCTTTACCTCATTGAGCCCTTCGAGTTTCACAGTCAATTCTTCTAATAGCTGCCCACTGTAAACATATACCCAGGTACCATCAGACCTCAGTTTTTCAATGCTCGCCTGAATAAAGTCAATTCCTGTCATATCAGGCATCATTTGATCGGTAATCAATATATCGTAGCGCCCAGCATTTACCATGTCTATTGCCTGTTGTCCGTTCACGGCAAGGTCTATTTGGATACCTTCGTAAAAAAACTCAAGGAAATCTTTGAGCGTATCGCGCACTCCAAAATCATCTTCGGCAATCAAAATTTTCATCATTTCCTTTTCATTTGAATGAATACGCTTGTCCCCTCTTTACCCCTAGAAATTACCCATATATGGTGACCGAGCCTTTTGGCCAATTCATTTGCTAAATAATATCCCATACCCGAAACTTCTTGGTCTTGATTGATCTTGGCCTGAGGTTTACCTAAATTACTCAATTGATCGGCAGAAATACCAATGCCATAATCACGAATTTCAAGCAGCATATCCTCGTTCACTTGGCTCAATATAAGTTCAGGCCTTTCGTCTTGCTCGTCAGAATATTTCTGAGCATTGATAATAAGGGTATTAATGATGTATTTTAGGGCTAATTTTTCCGTCAAATACAGGTTATCTTTTCCCTGAGCACTTTCTTTTAATACCAGTTTCAATGACCAGTTTTCGGCAAGAAAGGTTCCCATCTCGGCCATAGCGATGCTGTCGTTGATTTCCTTTTTTGTCGACATAAAATAGAGGAAATCATTCAGCATACGTTTAATTGACTCGACCGATTCGGCTGAAATTCGGATAAGCTTTTCCTTTATTTCATCGAACTTCTCGGTGTTATTGATGGAGGCCTTCATGATTTCCATGTTCATTTGAAGCGTGGCCACTGGCATCTTGATTTCATGAGAAATCAGCGAGAGCATGGTCTGCCGACTCCGCTGAAAGTCCATTTCGGCCTCGGCCATTTTGGTTTGGTTTACCTTAAGCAAAAGTGTTCTAAAAAGCGCCAAGTTACAAGCAATGATGATACCTGTGACGAGCACGACATTGAAAGCATGTGGAACAGACCCATAATCTAAAAATGTGGTGGCTTGAAAAACCGTCCATATAAGCACTATGGCCAAAGCCGCAATCAAGTATCCAGAAGTATATTCCTGCGCCATTTTTGCCTTGAAAAGGATATATATAAAAACGCCTACATAAGTGATGATGAAGAATAAATAATATTTCAATGTAGCGGTAAACACTACTGGTGGAAAAAGCAACACGATCAATAAACTCAGGGCGGTGATCGAATAAAAAACAACCCGCACCCATTTTGCACTTTGCTTCGGATACAAAAAGAAAATAAACAAACCCCCAAATAACGCTGCAGTATGTATTGTGCCGTACTCCAACTTAATGGCCAAATAATAATTAAAATGATTGAGCAATGTATGTAGCGCATAAGGCTCAGAGCCGACCATTCTATACATTAAACTCAGGGAAAACAAAGCATAGAATGGCACTTGTAGTGCTAATTGCCTGAAAGCCAATGAAAAAGACAAAAGTATAAATCCTGTAATAAAAAGCCCCCCTGCCAAAAACATATTGGTGCTTTGCTTTGAAGTGAGGCCTTTCTGTTGCTGTTCATAATTGCCTAATTTAAGGCTGTAATGAATGCCAGAATTGAAGTGGTCGTAGTTGGCCGCTTGAATTAATATGCGCAGGGTATCGCTTGCCGAAGCATCAATCCTATGGACTTTAGGCTCGCGATAAGGCGTATATTCATGCCTTGACTGTGCCACTTGACCTGATTGATAAGTGAGTTTTCCATTGACGATAAGGTGATAGGCAGAGAAAATTTGGGAGATCTCCAAACCCAAATCTGGCCTATTTTTAGGCAAAATGATATTCAGTGCATAAGTGGCAAAGCCATGTTTAGGAAAATAAGCTGCGGTATCAGCTGGTTTTTCATCATACCAATCATGCGGCACATTGACCAAAGTGGGTTTTGAAAGGGCTTCCGCTTCGGATTTAATCAGTTCTTGCCAATAAAAATGCCAAGTACCATCGAGCCTAACTGCTGACTCAAAAGTCGCTTGAGTTAAATCCAGCCAGTTTTGTTGTGCTTTGAGTGGAAAGCAAAATGCCAAAGCAAAGCAGGCAAAAAGCAGCCGATGGTTCATAAATGCCCGAGCCTATTTATTGATCAAAATTACCTTTTCTTGTCTGCCATCAATGTACCAAACACCCGTTTTGTCAAAAAATGCCTCTTCTTCGAGCATAATCCTAATTTCCTTGTTCCATTCCTTGATGAATGTGGCTGCATTAAGTTCAATAGAATAAGCTGTATTCAAATGCAAGGGATAATCGCCCGTAACGGGCACCCCGCCTTGCGAGTCCCACATGCCCAAAGTAGTACCTGAAGCATGGCCATGGTAACCTATAGGATGTGTATAAATGGAAGGTTTAATGCCTTCTGCAATGGCCTGCTCTCGCGACATTTTCAAAACCTCATTACCAGTCCTTCCTTCTTTAAAATTACCAGTAAAAATATCCTGAAGTCGATTGCCATTTTTGAAAGCTACGGCTAAATAAGCTGGCATTTCTGTTTCTCCCGGTCGCAGTACATAGGCATGTTGTTGCTGATCGGTATTCAACCTTAAATAAGTAATCCCAAAATCGCAATGCAAAAGATCACCAGGCATGATCACATTGGGTTCTGGCCTTTTGGAGAAAGTCCTCAGGTGATCGAAGTTTTCGGGATCCGCCCTTTGTACATCCACGGTCGGATGAAACCAGGTTTGTAACTTTAGCTCAACCACTTTTTCCCGCATCCACCAAACAACATCCTCGGTAGTCGTAACTCCCGGGGTAATGACCTTATTGGAAAACGCTTCTGCAATAATCATATGAGAAATTCGGACAATATGAGGGTAAATGGCCATTTCGGCTTCAGTCCTTGTTTCTAGCCAGCCAATGGCCACTTTTTCGGAAGACACGATTTTTCCTTGATCTTTTTTGTCTAAAGCAGCTGTAAATTCCTCGAGATCAGTTGCTACTACTCCATCGGTAATCCCAAAATGTTTAGACTTATTGACGGCTATCTTCTTAGGGTTTCTTTCTCTAATGATTTGGGCCACTCTCGCCCATTGGTCGGGTTCTTCCTCTGGATTCCAAGCACTTTTAAAACTTTTGCCCACATCATATCTCGATACCGCTATGGATTCTATCCCCTTTTCGGCTCCTTGATCGAACATGATCAGAATTGTTCTGCGCCTAGCAGCCAACCATGTTGCGGGCAACAAAGTCTTGATCACTGGATCCTCGTTATACTCTCTCGACATGACAACCCACATGTCAATGCCCTCTCTGCGCATGATACTGGGCAAATAGTTCTGAACCTTGTCGTCCAATAGTCGGTCAATAGTTTCAGCCCTTTCCTTCATAGAAAGGATATGCGTGTCGTTGGCTTGCCCAAAAATCGATTGGGAAAAAATAAAGCAAAAGGCAATTAGAAAATGTAGTTTCATAGTTAAAAGTGGGTCTAAGGTGAACCAATATAACTGGCTATCGCAACCTATCAAAATATCCTTCTACGATAGCCTGAGAATATTTCCTTGAACACAGTTTTTTGGCGACTGAAAGAATTTGAAAGGCATGATTACCGACAGGCGCTGTTGTATGCAAACGTTTGTAACATCATCAAAATGATTGAAAGCAGAAATCGTTTCCTCGAGAAGCCTTAATTGATTAGTTTTCAAATTCGATAACTCCATTCATATGCGAAAGTTAATACTCCCCCTAATCATAAGTTTACTCTTCTTTGGTCAATCGCTTGATGCACAGAAGAATCAACCTACCATAAAAGCTGAACCTGCCTTTTGGTGGGTGGGCATGCCAACCAATCAACTTCAGATTATGCTCTATGGAAAAGACATTGCTTATTCCAGGGCATCAATTGATTACAGCGATGTCAAGATCCAAAAACAGGTCGCTGGTGACTCGCCCAACTATCTATTTATCTATTTAGAAATTGGCAGAAACGTGGAAGCAGGTATGATGGAAATCAACCTCAAAAATGGCAAAAAGGAAACTTCCATTCTGTATGAACTCAAAAACCGCCTTTCATCCACTGGCCGCAACCTTGGCTTCAATAGTTCAGACGTTATTTATTTGCTTATGCCCGACCGTTTTGCGAATGGAAACCCAAACAATGACACCGTTGAAGGAATGTTGGAAGCTGCCGATAGGACCATTCCTAGCGGGCGACACGGAGGTGATTTACAAGGGGTTCAAGAGCATCTTGATTATATCAAAGAATTGGGAATGACCGCTGTTTGGCTCACTCCTGTTTTCGAAAATGACATGAAAACAGAATACCATGGTTACCATGGCTATGCTGCCACAGATATGTATAAAGTCGATCGAAGGTTTGGTTCGAATGAAGAGTTTGTATCGTTCGTAAAAGCCTGCCACGACAAAGGCTTAAAAGTGATCATGGACATGATACACAACCATATTGGAGACCAACATTGGTGGATGAAAGATTTGCCGTTCAAGGATTGGGTCCATGACCAATCGGTTTATGGAAATACCAACTTCAGAGGTGTGGTGGGTTCCGATCCATATGCATCTTCTTACGATACAGACAAACTTCAAAAAGGCTGGTTTGTGAACGAAATGCCGGATTTAAACCAGCACAATGAAGAATTGGCTTTCTACCTGATTCAAAATACCCTTTGGTGGATTGAATACTCTGGGGTGGATGGCATAAGAATGGATACTTACGTTTATCCTTATCCTGATTATATGGCCCGCTGGGCGAAAACCGTAATCGATGCTTACCCCAACTTCAATATTGTGGGTGAATCTTGGGTAGAAACCGTACCGCATGAAGCTTATTGGCAAAAAGATAAAGAAGGAGAAGGTGATGGCTACAATTCACATTTACCAAGTGTCACAGACTTTCAAATTCATTTTGCTCTGCGTGATGGCTTGACTCAAAATTTTGGTTGGGACAGCGGAATCATGAAACTTTACTACACTGTAAGCCAAGACAGACTTTATTCAGACCCAAAGAACAATGTGATTTTCATGGACAATCATGACATCTCCCGCTTCTTTGCTACTGTAAACAGAGACATGGATAAGTTTAAAATGGCTTATGCTTATTTACTCACTACGCGCGGAATTCCACAAGTGTATTATGGAACAGAACTGGCCTTGGACCAAACCCAGTTTAATGGCGATGGCTATAAACGGGCCGATATGTTGGGCGGATGGCCAGGCGATCCGAGAAGCGTTTTCACAAAAGAAGGGAGAACACCTATTGAAAACGATATGTTCGATTACGTGGCCAAACTTACCAATTGGAGAAAAGGCAGCAAGGCGATTCATGACGGTAAAATGCTTCACTTTCTTCCGGAAAATAACATCTACACGTATTTTAGATATACTGAAAATGAACGAGTTATGATCATAATGAATGCCAATGAGCAGGAAGTGAATCACGACTTGACGAAGTACATCGAAATGCTAGATGGTTATTCTAAGGCCACCAACATAATGACCGAACAGCAATTGAGCTTAGATGAAATGTTGAAACTCCCAGCCAAGTCTGTGAGCATTTTCAAGCTCAATGAATAATCCATCTGTCTATTCACCGATTGATTGAATAGCCAAAAAACAAAAAAAAGCCAGCTGCCCCGAGGAGCAGCTGGCCCATTCAAAAACTCAAAACAACAATTATCTTCGATAGGCGATGGTATTACAGAAATCCGTAAAACCACTCACGCTCCTTAAATCTTCCACTGAATAGGTCATCACCAAATCACCACGATCTATATGACCAACACCTTGAATTCGATAATCATTCACAATTTGTCGTGGTATTCTTAGCCCACCACCATAAACTTCGGCAAAGACTTCGATTCCCACCCCGTAAAAATTATCTAAGAAAACCACATTGCTTCTACTATTGCCTTCCTTTAAAACCCTTAAATTATAAGAGGTAGTCTGATTCAGCGTTTCGCTGTATTCTTCGACATCGTAGCGACCAGTGAAAAATTCACGATCATCCACAATTACTTCTTCTACATAAACTACATCGCAGCTCGATAGGGCGATGATTAAACCGATTGAGAGTAAGAGATTTTTCATATTGACCATTGTTTGTTGTGACCATGACTTTTCCAAAAGCGTGCCAAAACAAAATTTACTACTGACCTGAATTCATAAAAGCGGCATTGAAGTCGAAAGAATGATTGGTTTAAGGGGTACTTAAATCTAATAATAGAAAGCTCACGTGATTGATAATCTGAAGAATCGAAGTATCTAAATTTGGACATTTCAAGACACGAGGGCCAAGATCATAACTCTGGTTTGCAACCGATTGAATGAATATTGTTGAACTTTGTTGGAAATTGTCGAAGTAGTCTCTTACAAAATTTAATATTCTCGAAAAAAAAATTACCTATATAAAATACTCCTGAATCAAATTTGAGGGGTTTTATTAGTTGAAGTTTTGTTTTGTTTAATTTTTTTAAATTTTTATTAAACAAAATATTTAACCTTCTGCTTATGTCGCCATAAAAAAAAACCTCTATGATCTACGCAACTGAAATCGCGGACTTCGATAAAATTATTAACGGAGACCCAGTGGCCATTACCTTTTTTATAGGTTACATGGCAATGTTCGCCTCAGCTGTTTTCTTTTTCTTTGAAAGAAGCAGCGTTGATGGGAAGTGGAAAACTTCCTTATTAGTTTCCGGGCTTATTACGGGAATTGCAGCAGTACATTATTATTACATGAGAGACTTTTACCTGGCTACGGGTAACACTCCAACAGCATTCCGCTACGTTGATTGGACATTGACCGTTCCATTAATGTGCGTGGAATTCTATTTATTAACCAAGCCTTTCGGTGCTAAAGGCTCCACACTCTTCAAATTAATTATTGCCTCTGTATTTATGCTGGTTACTGGCTTCATAGGCGAAACTTCAGGCATCGACAACAATGTAATGTGGGGTGTAATTTCGACTTTAGGTTATCTGTACATTGTTTATGAAGTATTCATGGGCGACATCGCAAAACTTGCTAAAGGATCAAACAGTGAGGCTTTGAACAAAGCGATGTTTCTTTTGAAAATTTTTATCACCCTGGGATGGTCCATTTACCCAATCGGTTACATGGTATTGCCAGGCAACTTGCTTTCAGGAGTATTCGAAGTGAGTAGTATTGACTTATTCTACAACCTTGCTGATGCTATTAACAAAATCGGTTTTGGTTTAGTGATCTATTCTGTTGCAATATCTGAAACAAGAAAAGCAGCGAAAGCTTAATAATAATCTGGGAGAGGTGTAAAACCTCTCCCCTTTTTTATGAACAGCTTCGACTATATTTTCACGGGTGCAGGCTGCTCAGGGCTCTCGTTATTGCATCATTTGCTTCCAAGTCTTGAGGACGGTAAGACCATATTGATCATAGACAATACTGAGAAAAACACGAATGACCACAATTGGTGTTTTTGGTCAACAACTGACTTTGGATATAAATCAGCTCAAAAGCACAGTTGGAATAAAGCTTGTTTCCGAACAGAAAGCAAAATTCGAATTGATCAACTAAAGCCTTATCAATACTATCATATCGCTGCGATCGACTTTTATGACGAAATATTACAGAAGATCAAACAGCACCCTAGCTGCACTATATTAAAAGCCGATATAAGTGATTTAAGAGTTCAAGAGAACGTTTGTATAGTATCTACGAGCGAAGGCATATTTAGAGCGAAACATGTCTTTAACAGTATAATAAAATTAGCTGCAACAGATTTCCCAGCAGTATCCATGTACCAACACTTCTTTGGTATGAAACTGAGGATTGACCCAAAACACAATATTGGTTCAGATCATATTACACTCATGGACTTTTCCTTTTCCAACAAAGACAAAGTTCAGTTTGCTTACATTCTGCCATTTACTTCAACAGAGGTACTTTTTGAATACACGGAATTTTCTTCAAAAATCCATTCAAGAGAAGAGTATTTGGAGCTCTTGACTGACTACCTGAAATCAAAAGGAATTGCTGATTATCAGATCATTGAAGAAGAGATTGGGCGGATCCCAATGTTCAATTTTAGGACTAGGGTTGAAACTCCAAATCAAAGAATCCATCACATTGGTATTGCTGGCGGGCTTACTAAACCCACAACTGGGTACACTTTCCGAAACATTCAAATAGATTCGCAAAAGATCGTTAAATCATTAAAAAAATCAGACCCGTTTATAAATAGATTTTCTACAAATAAGCGCTTTAAATTCTACGATAAGCTTCTTTTAGGCATCATAGAAAGCGAGCCTCAAATGGTAAAAATTATAATGACGAAGCTTTTCTTGAAAAATAAAATGTCCCACATTCTTAAGTTTCTTGATGAAGAAAGTAGCATTAGTGAAGAAATCCGTATCTTTTTTTCTATTCCATGGAAACCATTTCTGAAGCAACTTTTCAAGGATTGAAATATTTTTTTAGACGCTCCAGAATTTTTATAATTCTCGCGGCCCTTTTGGTGACATTCCTGCCATTGTATGACTACTTCGCTATGAGCGTTGCTTTGTTACTCATAGTCACTTTAGGTTTAATGCATGGCGCCACAGATCACATTCTTCACTTCAACGTCCAAACTGGCAATTCACAATCACTGGCTGGATTCATAAAAAGGTACCTACTCTGTATTGCAGGCATGTCTGTTATTTGGTTGGCTCTACCGATAACTGCGTTTGTTCTATTTATTGTGCTTTCATGTTATCATTTTGGACAAACACAGCTACAATACTTAAAACTATCTGAACGGAGCCTTCGAAAAAAAGCCATCTATTTTGTTTGGGGACTCATGGTCCTGGTCATTATTGTATTCTCAAATTATCAATCATCGATCGCGCTGATCAACTCAATTTCAACATCATTCGCAATTCAAAGTGACATTTTGTACTTACCGTATATTCCAATCATTGCTGTAGGCTTAGGAATGCTGGTCATGCTCGCCACCAAAAAATACTCGTCATGGAAGGCCATAGGCTTTGAAATTATAGAGCTATTTGTCATCTACATCTTCTCAACGGAACTTGATTTGCTGAGCTCATTCGGACTATTTTTCGGCTTATGGCATTCTCTTAGGGCCATTGAAGTGCAGGTAAAAAAGATCAATTTAGTTCATCAGTTTACTTTTAAAGATTTCTTAAAAAGTGCTGCACCCTTTACTATTATCAGCATCGTTGGAATATCGCTTCTGCTAGCTGCTAGCACATTGATAGAGAGTAATATGAAACTTGAAATGCTTTTTCTAATAGCCATTTCCTTGGTAACAATGCCTCACATGGTTGTTTATGAATCATTCTACAACTTTCATGATCCCTATAAGAACAAGAAAGAATAGTCACCAAGAGGCAACATTTTCAATTTTAAAGTAGAACAGGCATAAAAAAAACCCACTAAACGTGGGTTTCAATTCTTATTTTAAAATGCTCACGCGATATTCGTGTACACTGCCTGCACATCATCATCATCTTCGATCTTCTCAAGCATTTTTTCGATCTCTTCAATTTGTTCATCAGTAAACTCAACAGGAGTCGTTGGGAAACGTTTTAGGCTTGCACTTTTTACATCAATGCCCTTTTGTTCTAAGGCCTTCTGGAGTTGACCAAAATTGGTATAATCGCCATAAATGGCAACTACCATTTGCTCTTCTTCATTTTCGAACTCCTCAATTTCCTCTAAACCAGCATCAATAAATTCGAACTCCAGTTCTTCTAAGTCCATATCATCAGTTTTCAAAAATTCAAAAACCGACTTTCTACTGAACATAAACTCCAAAGAACCATTCGGTACAATTCCGCCTCCCGCTTTATTGAAATATGATTTTACGTTTGCTACGGTTCTATTTTGATTATCTGTAGCACATTCAACAAAAACAAGCACTCCGTGAGGCCCTTTGCCCTCGTAGTTCATTTCGATGTAAGAATCAACATCTTTGCTTGTGGCCCTTTTTATGGCCGCATCGATATTGTCCTTGGGCATGTTTTGAGCTTTGGCATTTTGGATGGCAGTGCGTAAAAAACCATTCATCGTAGGATCGCCCCCGCCTTCTTTGGCCGCCATGGTGATGGCCTTGGCTAGTTTTGGAAAAATTCGGGACATTTGATCCCAACGTTTCATTTTTCTGCCCTTGCGGAATTCGAATGCTCTTCCCATAAAATTCTATCTTTTTAAGTGCTAATAGCGCACTAGAATAAGTTTTAAATCGATTGCTATTGGTGGCGCAAAAATAACAAGACTTATCAATTAGCATTCATGAATTGCCGTTCTTTTTAGTACAGCCATGGAAAAAGTAACAGGAAAAGGGCATAAAAAAAGCTTCTTGATATAGATCAAGAAGCCTCATTTTTGAATAGAAAACTATTATTTCATTGTTGGAGGTAGGATAACAGCATCGATTACATGCACAACTCCATTGCTTGCCTTTACATCAGCAGCAATTACATTGGCTCCGCTAATTTTAACTTTTCCACCGTAAATAGAAACTTTTACTTTTTCGCCCTGTACAGTAGCTGCCTCTTGACCATTTGAAAGGTCAGTCGACATCACTTGACCTGCAACTACATGATAAGTTAAAATGGCTACCAATTTGTCTTTGTTTTCAGGTTTTAAGAGCATTTCCAAAGTACCAGCAGGCAAGGCTGCAAAAGCGGCATCAGTTGGAGCAAACACCGTAAATGGACCTTTTCCTTTCAATACATCAACAAGGCCAGCGGCTTTAACAGCAGCTACTAACGTTTTCAAGTTGTCTTGTCCTACTGCAAGATCTACAATGTCTTGAGCTTTTACTGTGTTGAACGAAGCGAAAAGGGCTACTACAACTCCTAAAAATAGGTTTCTTAATTTTTGAGTTTTCATAATTTGATTTTGAGTGAAATGAGTTTATTTAAAATTTAACTCAGATACGACCCGAGATAGGCCTTTAGATTTTTGACCTTAACTTTTTTTCAAAAAACCTTTTACATAAGTCTGGTCGACAGTGGCAATCGGTGTTCCACCCTCCTTTTCAAGGGTCACTGCAAAGGCTATTACATCTCCCTTAATTACTTTCAATTCCTGAACCAGTAATGAATGATCGAAAATACCCGCATCTATTGGTGCTTGACCTGGCTTAATTGCCCACAATTGATATTGATGGCCCGCTGGTGGCTCTGGTAAATTATCTACGCTGATGAAAACGGCATTCGACTTTACGTTCCAAAAAACATTCGCATAAGATTTTGGAGATAAGTCTGAGCCTTCCATGCGCACATGTACGTTGTCCTTGTTCAGGAAGTGAGCAATTCTCAGTTCAGCATAGTCTAATTGCTGATCTACTTTCTCGATATTTTGCGCCATTAAAGCATTTTCTTGAGCAATCAGTCTTACTTTCTTGCTTTGCTCCATCATTTGGGCATAAAAAAACACATTGAACGCAATGCTCACAGAAAGTAGAATAGATGCCGCAACAGTCCATCTGGGTACAATATTTACCCTTCTAAAATTGGTTTCGGAGCCATCGATCGCATTGAGGAAATGCTCCTTTTCGTCTTCTTTAATCTTTTGCAAAACTACTTTCAATGTTTCTTCATCGGGCAAATTTCCAGTGGCGGCAGCATAACGATTCAGGCTTACCCTTAATTCATTTAATTGATCTTGAACCTCTGGATATAAGCTTGCAATGCTATCCACAGTGCGCATCTCTTCCTTATCTAACTCTCCAGCCAAATAAGATTCTAAAATCCCAGATGCTATGTACTCCTTGATATTCATTTAAATTACTGACCTTAAATGTTGTATTGCCGTTCTTATCCTTGTTTTTACCGTGCCAAGAGGGATATTAAGTTGTGCCGAAATCTCAGGATGTGAGTAGCCTTCAAAAAATGATAAATTAATCAATTGTCGGTGATGCGCTGGCAATTCTTGCAACAACTCCTGAAAATAATCATCCTCACCTTTGGCTTCTCTACCCAAACCATCAGAAACAAATACGATGTCTAATGCCTTCTCAGATTTCTGACGATCCATGAAGTCCCGCGACCTTGTCTTGTCGATGGCTGAATTCCTACATATCGTAACCATCCAAGTGTAGAGCCCTCCTTTTGACCGTTCGAACTTAGCAGATTTTTTCCAAATCTTAATCAATGCCTCTTGCAACACATCTTTGGCAATGTCTTCGTGCTTCACTATCCTGAGTATCACGTTGAACAAGACCACGGCATAATTCTCATAAATCAATCTTATTGCTCCTTTATCTTGATCGGCCAAAAGATAAATGATCCTGTCCTCGATGGACGAGTCCTTATGAATATAATGAAGCTGGGTAGACAAGGTTTTATAGTTGTTGTGGAATAACCATCTGTAACTTGAATTGTTTAATTTTTGTAATCGATTACCTTTTAATCCCATCAAGCCTCTGCTCTACTTGAACTAAATTCGATTGCACGAAAATTAAACCGCTGCAAAATTCAACTATCGCCCTAAATGAATAATTTTACGCTCAATGAATTGGAACGCACTTGGTGCCTTGCTCAAAGGCGATTTATTTACAGACAAAACCACCAGAAAACTTTATGCTACGGATGCCTCTGCCTATAGAGAAATGCCCCTAGCAGTTGCCATTCCCAATGGGAAAAAGGACTTATTGGAACTGGTAAAATTTGCGAGGGAGAACAAAACTTCAATCATCCCAAGAACGGCTGGCACTTCGTTGGCAGGTCAGGTCGTGGGGGGTGGCATAGTAGTAGATATTTCTAAGCACTTCAATAAAATCATAGAAATCAATACTGAAGAAAGTTATGCTTGGGTAGAACCAGGAATAGTAAGGGACGACCTAAACAGAGCTTTGGCAGTTCACGGTGTATTCTTTGCGCCTGAAACTTCCACTGCCAATCGTGCTATGATTGGCGGTATGATTGGTAATAATTCATGTGGCTCTAATTCAGTAGTTTATGGTAGTACAAGAGAACACTTGCTTGAAGTAGAAACTATTTTAGCCGATGGCTCTGAAACCTGGTTTGGCCCCCTTGATCATAGCGCTTTTTTAGATCGATGCAATGGCCTTTCCACCACTGGACTGCTCCACAATCAGATCTATTTCGACACACGTGAAATGCTCGGTGATGCAGCCAATCAAAAGGAAATTGTCAATGGTTTTCCCAAAGCGGATATCCCAAGAAGAAATACAGGTTACGCTCTTGACATGCTCATTCGGCAACAGCCCTTTGACATGAATGGTGAAATGTTCAATTTCAGCAGCTTGATTGCTGGTTCTGAAGGTACCCTTTGTTTGGTCACAGCAGCTAAAATCAAGCTCACTCCCATTCCTCCGAACCATAAAAGATTGGTCTGTATCCATTCCGAAACCATTGATGATTCGCTCAGGGCCAATTTGGTCGCGCTCAAATACGCACCTTCCGCCTGCGAACTAATGGACCATTACATTCTTGAGGCTACCAAGCGGAATGCCATGTATAAGGCCAATCGCTTCTTCGTGCAAGGTGATCCTCAAGCCATTTTGGTCATTGAATTGAATGGGGCTAGTGACAAAGAGGCGGATAAAAAAGTCAAGGATTTGATCAATGATCTTAAAAATCAAAATCATGGCTATGCCTACCCTGTTGTCAAGGGAGAAGATATAAAGCTGGTTTGGGACTTGCGCAAAGCAGGTTTGGGTTTACTATCCAACATACCCGGGGATGCCAAACCTGCACCAGTAATTGAAGATACGGCAGTTGATGTAAAAGACTTACCTGAGTACATTCGAGAATTCAACGAAATTCTTAAAAAGCACGGACTCTTTGCAGTGCATTATGCCCACGCAGGTTCGGGTGAAATTCACCTTAGACCCATTCTGAATTTAAAAACTGCAGAAGGCCAAAAACTCTTTAGAATTATTGCAGAAGAAATTGCCGATTTGGTAAAGAAATATAAAGGTTCTCTTTCAGGAGAACATGGCGATGGACGTTTGCGTGGAGAATTCATCCCTAAAATGATTGGCGAGCACAATTATTCTTTGGTGAAACGTATGAAGCAAATCTGGGACCCTGAAAACATCTTTAACCCGGGTAAAATTGTGAATACGCCTCCCATGGATACCTTTTTAAGGTATTCGGTTGGTCAAGATACGCCTCAATTTGATACATTGTTTGATTTCACCGAACACGAAGGCATCCTAAGATCCGCTGAATTATGCAATGGTTCTGGCGATTGCAGAAAAACAGAATTGAGTGGTGGCACCATGTGCCCAAGTTATATGGCCACTCGAAATGAGAAAGACACAACAAGAGCGCGAGCTAATATTCTTCGCGAAATCCTGACGCATTCCTCCGATTCGAACCCTTTCGCAAATGAAGAGATTAAAGAGGTAATGGACTTGTGCCTCTCTTGCAAAGGATGCTCTTCAGAATGTCCTTCCAATGTAGACATGGCCAAGTTGAAAGCAGAATGGCAATATCAGTATTATAAGGAAAAAGGAGTTCCGTTTCGCGCCAAGCAAATCGCCAACTTTTCTAAAAGTATGGAATTAGCGAGCAAAGCACCTTGGGCCTATAATTTCATTTTCAGCAATAAAGTAACGGGCAATATCGCCAAATCAATAGCTGGTTTTGCCAAGGAGCGCAGCATGCCTTCCCTTTCATCAACCACATTGAAAAGGTGGATTAAGACAGAATTCAAAGCCACGACTTCAACTAAAAAGGTCTACTTCTTTTGTGATGAATTTACCAATTACAATGATGTAGAAATCGGGCAAACTGCCATCAAGCTTTTAGATAAGCTGGGGTACGAAGTCCTCTTCGTAAACCACCTGGATTCTGGACGTCCGCAATTATCTAAAGGGCTTTTAGATGAAGCAAGAAAACTTGCTGAGGCCAATGTCAAAATCTTCAGTGAATTAATCAGCGATAAAACGCCTTTGGTGGGTATTGAGCCTTCTGCCATCCTCACCTTTAGAGATGAATACACAAGCTTAACACGAGGCACTTGCCAAGATAAAGCCAAAGTACTGGCTAAAAACGTGCTGACCATAGAGGAGTTTATTGCCAAAGAAATTGACAAAGGCCATATTACTTCAGATCTGTTTACCGACAATGAACAATTGATCAAGGTACACGGACATTGCCATCAGAAATCGCTTTCCTCGATGGTGCCTACCAAAAAAATGCTCAGTTTACCTAAGAATTATACTGTGCATATGATTGCCTCAGGTTGTTGTGGGATGGCAGGTTCCTTCGGCTATGAGAAAGAACACTATGAGGTTTCTATGAAAATTGGAGAATTGGTGCTCTTCCCTACTGTACGTAAGCAAGGTACAGAAGTCATTATTGCTGCGGCAGGTACAAGTTGTAGGCATCAGATCAAAGATGGCACTGGCAGAAAATCAATGCATCCGGTGGAAATAATTTGGGAGGCACTCCTCTAAGCACCTCCCACAACCAAATTAAAACCAACCTTTAATGCAATCACGCAATCAGTCAAATGGCTGGGCATCAGTAGCGCAGTTCGTTTGAATGCTTACATAATGAAATGTGCTTGGTGTGTGAGCAAGTAGCGCTTTGCATACAATGCATGAAGCCAAAGTCTGTGGCATTTGGGATTCTAGTTTAACATAAAAAACGCTACTATCCGCTGGATATGGAATTGGCTGACAAGCCAGATTAGTACTGAAAACATGAGTTAACACATCACCATTTGCTTTTTGCCAACTGTCTTCTGCAATACCATAGTAGGCAGGATCCATAACTTGAAGAATGGCCTGACCACAAAGCTCTACAACCAGCTTTACTTGTATACAATTGTTCACTGGAAGTTCTTCCTCTTTGCACGACCAAACAGAGAGGCTTATCATCAGAATTAGAAATAGTTTTTTCATAGCACTTTTGAAATTTTGACCTTTGATATCCCTTAGACCCCGCCTTCATATTTTGAGTTGTAATCACTCTTAGTATTTTTGAACTATCTTCAGAGCCGTACAATTAAGCGCTTATCTTACACCCTTGGTTTAAAGGAGAAGAAAGAAGAAAATGCTTTATTTAACGATAAACCACTGGCAGGCGCACTGACAATGACCTCGGTGATCATCGAATAGATTTGAAATTAAATTCATGTCAATGAAAGAGGGATTAATAAAAGACGCTTACGAGCTAATTATCAAGGAAATACAGACATTTCTTACCATTGCCTATATCATCACTGTTGGCATCGGAATGCTCTTTCAACACCAATATTACTCTGAGTTTGGTATCAACATCTTTGAATTTGCCGATATTTTCGAATTTCTAATCGCGCCTTTCGCAGATGTCAGAATACTGCTGTTCTCCTTGGTCTCGATTGGCTTTTCAATGTTTTTACTTCAAATCGATCTTGTTTGGAAAAGGAAATTCCCGATCAATTACTCTCGAATGAATTTCGGTTGGGACAAAAAACCTTGGTTCAATACCTTCAGGATTTCCGCTTTTTCATTTTTGTTCATCACTTACCTTTACCTTGCTGCAGACGGTTATGGGCAATACGCCAGTGAAGAGGTAAGAAAAGATGCACCCATTACCTTAAGGTTTATGGACGATGAAACGGTAAGTGGGATTACGCTTGGCAATACCACCAATGTCATTTTCTTGCTGCGCAACGACAAGGTAACCGCCATTCCAATGGGCTCGATGGTCAAAGAATTTGAATTGAATTAAGAACATTTCAAAACGGTATGAAGCTGATATTTTCAATTTATCTAATGCTGTTTTCGGTTGCCCTCTTTAGCCAAACTCGAGTCTATTCCGGCAGCATCAATAACAAACCAATAACATTAACAACTTACTGCTTTTCAGATAATTACTCGAGTGCCCTATATATTCAAGGTATGCTCGAATCTCCAATAAAATTTGAAGGCCATTTGAGCAAGAAATCCTTAATGTTAATCGAACAAGAGCATTTAATTAAAGACACACTTAAGTTTATTAACTACGATCCAAATGACAGTTTGATTATCGTAAAGTGGAGCTCAAAACTTGAGAAGAAAGAGCTTACTCTTGCTTTAAACAAAACTTCTGATTTTGAATACTATGATGATAACGAATTTAAAAATTTAGAGCTCCTACAGCTCGAATCTACTGAAGACCATTATTTCAAATTATTGGTAAGTAAAAAATCTGGTGAATCTCCTCGCGTGAAAGGAATTAAAATTTTAGAAAAACGAACGGATAGACTCATTCAAGAATTAAGTCTGAACTGTGACTATAGCGTGCTGAATAACCTCAATTTAGGTGATTTCAATTTTGATGGAATTCAAGATTTTGCCGTTTTTGAAGCAAGTTATACCGGAGACAACGCAAGTAATATCTACATTTTAAGAAACCCCGAATCCGATAATTACTTTATCAGCAATTATCATGGAACTTCATTAGACTTTGACTATCAGAACAAAATAATTTCTAAAAGGAATTCTTGTTGTATGGGCAATCAATATTCAACAGCCAAATACAGAGTGGAAAACAATGAAATGGTCTTGATTTCTAAAGAGTGCTACAAATACGATCCTATCAAGAAAGATTTTGTGCTAGTAGATTGTGATTAAAAATGGTAATAAGAATTTAAGCCTAAATCACTTCTCGCAAAACACGCCCTTTGGAAAATAGATTTGTTTATGGTAATAGGTAATCAGTCCACTTTTTACCAAAGCATGATCTGCAAATTCGGTTTCCATCCCTCCTTCGTGATCTGATTTATAAATGACCAATTGTCCTTCGTTGGTGTTGAGATTCAATGCTCCAACAATGGTACCTGGCCCATGTTTTCGGCTAATAGACCTCATCAATTCCTCCGTAAATCGGTTGGTCTTTACTGCATCAATATTCTCATCCTCTTTATTGGGCATATAGCGAACAAAATAATAGTTGGTAGCCATTTCTACATCGGCTTCATTTTTATCCCAAAGCGTACACAATGCCCTGCCCGATTCATCATGAGGAATCACATCAGCAGAAAAAACCTCCAAAATATAGCGATTGGCGGCAATGGCAGGATCTGAATTTAGAATGGCTTGCGTCTCTTCAAAATTGGTATCGAAAATGAAAATACCACCACCTGTATAGAATGGCCCTGCTGCGATCATTTTTCTTTCCTTCACCAAGCGGTTGATATTATTCATATGCCCATTTTGCAAAGAGTCAATAGCAGTCTTTGAAATTTCAGCTTTGTTAGGGTTGGTATTGAGGAAAACAAAAGTGTATCGTCCATTTCCATATTGCGCTGACAGCGAGAAGGATAAACAAAAAAGAAGGGCTGATAGTAAATTACGTTTCATGGGTTGTATCATAAATACCTTCTAATATAGGTGCTTATTTAAACCCATTCAAGCCCACTCCTCATTGCTTGCATCTATCAGGCATGATGTCAAACCTCCAAGGATTTTAAAAATGACTCCTTTAAGGAAGACAGTGCTGAGGTTACTTTGAGTAACCTCAGCAAGACTCTTTCCGCCTCAGGTAATGAAAACGGTCATTAATGACTAACCCTTCTTACAATTCTGAAAAAGACCTCTACGAGGTGACTTAAACATTAAGTATTGGCTCTTAAAAACCCTTTGCGTTACTCCACGTCCTTTGCGGTTAGAAATTAAATAGTCCACTTCTACAGATTAAGCGAGTATTGAAACCAAAAAAATCAAAGTCCTCATTAAATCAGCGTAAATCATAGTTCAGACAGTGACGGAGGAATGAAAACGATCACTCACGACCAACCCTTCTTACAATTCTGAAAAAGACCTCTGCGAGGTAACTTAAATAATGACAATGCTTTTATTTAAAAGCCCTTTGCGTTACCCCGCGTCCTTTGCGGTCAGAAATTAAATAGTCCACTTCTACAATTTAAGCGAGTCATGAAACCAAAAAAATCAAAGTCCTCCTCAAATCAGCCAAAATCATAGTTCAGACTCCCCTTCTTTGATTAGAATCATACTTCAAAATTTAAATGTAAATAGCTATATTAATATATATTTACATATGTTATTTAATTAATGTTTAAAAAATTAAAACCCGTATTTCACCACCAATAAACTTCAAGCAGTTCGTCCTAATAAAATTTTCTATCTTTTGCTGAAGAAACCACCACAACTATGCATACCAACAAACTGATTCTCCTGGCCTTACTGTTCATCGCTCCCCTATTCAGTATGGCCCAAACCAGCCTCAATGACCAATTTGGATCACAACGCTTCCGCTTTATTGGCCCAGAAGGCAACCGAGCCATTGCTATAGCTGGCGAACCCGGCAATCCTATGGTGAATTACATTGGTGCAGCTTCTGGTGGCCTTTGGAAAACCGAAAATGGCGGCTTAAACTGGCGCCCAATCTTCGATGATCAAGATATTTCCTCCATCGGTTCGGTTGCCTTAGCTCCAACCAATCCTAAGCAAGTTTGGGTGGGTACAGGTGAAACTTTCGTGATTCGTCCAGCCCATGCCATGGGTAATGGTATTTACTTTTCGCCCGATGCTGGAAGAACTTGGGAACATAAAGGTTTAGAAAAAACGGGTCGAATTGGCCGTGTGATTGTTCACCCCACGAATGAAAAAATCATTTATGCCGCATCATTAGGCCATACCTACGGTCCACAGCAAGAAAGAGGAATCTATCGCAGTAAAAATGGCGGTGACACTTGGGAGCGCGTTCTTTTCGTAGATGAAAACACAGGTGCTTCAGATTTAGCCATTGACCCGAATAATCCAGAAATCCTGTATGCCGCCATGTGGTCCGTGCATATTAACTCTTGGGGATTGAACAGCGGTGGCCAAGGCGGTGGCGTTTATCGATCACTCGATGGAGGCGATACTTGGTTGCCAATGAACTTAAAAGGTCTTCCGGGAGGAGAAAAAAGACCTGTTGGAAAAACCGCAGTGGCCGTTTCTTATAGCAATCCAAATGTGGTTTATGCCCTTTTCGAAATCAATAGCCCTGAACTTTGGAGGTCGGATAACAAAGGCGAAACATGGACTTTGATGAGCCAAGACCATGATTGGAATGAGCGTGCACCCTATTACACAAGAATTGCAGTCGGAACGGGGAATCCTGATGAAGTCTATTCGCTAAGCGTTCGTTTTGTGCAGTCCTTAGACGGTGGAAAAACGAGAGAAAGAAGACCTCCGAGTGGTGGTGGTGATAATCACGACATGTGGATTGACCCTACCAACCCTGATCGGATGATGGTGGCACATGATGGTGGCGCGAGTATCACTCTGAATCATGGACGATCATTCCAACGTGTGGTGTTGCCTATAGCGCAGATGTATCATGTGGCGGTTGATGATCAAATTCCATACAATGTTTTTGGAAACCGACAAGACGGTTGGTCATACATGGGGCCGAGCAATTCGCTGCAAGGCTACATTCCTTTAGGTTTATGGAAAGGCGTAGGAGGCTGTGAAAGTGGCTTCGCGAAGCCAGACCCGAACGATAATAACATCGTGTGGTCGGGTTGTTATGATGGTGGTTTAGAAAGACACGATTTGCGCACAGGCTATTCTAGAGAAGTGCGGGTTTGGCCAGAAGCAGGTTATGGTTGGGCACCAAAAGACATGAAATACCGCTGGCATTGGAATTTTCCATTGAGCTTTTCAACCCATGTAAAAAGCAGAGTCTACGTTGGAAGCCAGTTTGTGCATCAGTCTGATGATGGTGGTCAAAGCTGGCAGATCATCAGTCCTGATTTGACTTTGAATGATAAAACGCACCAAGAAAGTTCTGGTGGAGTGGCCATTGACAACCTAATGACTTTTGATGGCGCTACGCTTTTTGCGATTGAAGAATCGCCTTTAGAAGCAGGTTTAATTTGGGTCGGTACGAATGACGGCCAAGTACAAATGACTCGCGATGCGGGAAAGAATTGGACGAACCTTACTGCCAATATCAAAGGCTTACCAGCTTGGGGCACCGTTGCTAATATTCAGCCTTCTAAATACAATGCAGGAACGGCTTACATTTCCGTGGATTTGCACCAAATGGGTGATTTCGATCCCTATATCTACAAAACTGAAGATTACGGAAAGACTTGGACTAAAATCTCGGATGGAATTCCTAAGTCAGAATCGAGTTTTGTTCATGTGATCAAAGAAGATCCAAAACGTAAGGGAATGCTTTATGCTGGAATTGACAAGGGTATTTATATCAGCCATAACGATGGTCAAACATGGGCAAGATTGAGAAACAACCTGCCTCCTGCTCCTGTGTATTGGATGGAAGTTCAAGAGCGATTTGATGATTTGGTTGTCGGTACTTATGGCCGTGGTTATTACATTTTAGATGACCTTGGGGCTATTCGTAATGCTGACAAACTGGGCACAGATCCAATGGTTTTTGAAATGCGCGATGCTTACCGTTTCAATTCGAGAGAAAGCATTAAAACTGACGGCCCAAGTAACAATTCAGGCCAAAATCCGCCTGATGGTGCGATTGTCAATTACTACCTTCCGACCAAGCATGAAGGCAAATTGTTATTGGAAATTCAGTCGATGGATGGCGATTTGATCCGCACTTTGGAACCGTCTAAAAACGCTGGTGTGAACCGTGCGGTTTGGAACTTAAGGTACGAATCCACCTATCGTCCGCAACTGAGAACTCAGCCTCCTGGCCGCCCTTGGGTGCAATTGAATGGTGAAGGCTGGCGTCCGCTAACTACCTGGGATTTAGACCTTAATGCGGGTCAGCTTGGGCCAAGAGTGGTTCCGGGCAAATACAAAGCGGTACTGAAAATAATGGACGGTAATGACAATATACAGAAGGAAATCAGCCAAGAATTCAATGTATTGAAAGACCCTTATGCTGAGGGCACCATAGCAGATATTCAAGCACAAGTGGACTTCTCTTTGCAACTGCGCGATGCCATGAACATTGCTGTCAATAGCATTAATGCGGTTGAAAAATTGCGAAGCGAATTGGAATCTATTATTGCTGAAGAAAGTGATAAGAAGATTCAGAAAGAAGCGCTTCGACTCAAAGTGATTGCCGAAGAGATTGCTGGGAAATTGTACGATATCCATTTGACTGGTGCTAGAGAAGATGCATTCCGCTCTCCTATGAAGCTTTACGGTCGTTTGAGTGCCTTGGCCAGCGATATCAACGGCAGTGGCATCGATTTCAAACCTACCAACCAACAGGGAGAAGTCTCTGAAATCTTGAATGAACGTCTGCAAAACGCTGTAAAACAGTTCGAGCAAATCAAGAAGAACGATATTGAGCAATTCAACAAAGCCCTTGAGAAGAAGAATAGAACTTTAACGATTGAGAAGACGGGGAATTAGGGAGAAGTACGAAGTCGGAAGACCGAAGACCGAAGTACGAATAAGTTAGGCAACAGGCTTTATAAATCAAATACTAACGACCTTAAGTGAAAAAAATGAGTGCGATCCGACCCTATATTCTTGCAGAAACCAATTGGAAGGCTTTAAAAGATGCTAAATTTGACCTCGCCATTCTTCCTTGGGGAGCAACTGAAGCGCACAACTTCCACCTACCTTATGCAACAGATGTTTACGAATCGGATTATATCGCGGCAGCCTCTGCTAAAATTGCTTGGGAAAGGGGTGTAAAGGTAATTGTGCTTCCCGCGATGCCTTTTGGGGTGAATACAGGTCAATCTGATATCTATTTGGACATTAATCTAAACCCAAGTACTCAGTTGGCTATTTTAGATGACATTGTCACAGTGCTCAATCGACAAGGCATCAAGAAGCTGATGATATTGAATAGTCATGGCGGAAATGATTTTAAACCGCTTTTGCGCGAAATTGGTCTGCGCTTCCAAGACATGTTTATCTGCTCGTCCAATTGGTTTCAGTCCATGGACAAATCAAAGTATTTTGAAAACCCAGGCGATCATGCCGATGAAATGGAAACCAGTTTAATGTTGTACTTGAAACCAGAGCTTGTTTTAGCGAAAGAATACTGGGGAGATGGCAAAGAGAAAAAGAATACAATCAAGGCCTTTGGTGAAGGCTGGGTTTGGGCTGAAAGAAAATGGTCTCAAATCTCAAAAGATACTGGCGTTGGCAATCCAATAGCAGCCACGAAAGAAAAAGGCGAAGCATTTTTCAAAGACGTCACTCAAAAAATGGGCGACTTCATGTATGAATTAGCCATGGCTGATACTAAGAATTTATATAAGTAAACCCACGAGCTTTAATTGATAAATTCTATCGTTGAGATTGCTTCTTTATCCTTCGCGTTGCTTCGGATTCATCGCAATGACGTTCGAACAGACTAATTCAGGTAACCGTCATTGCGAGTCCGCATAAATTGTTAATTCGATAAAGTTCACGCGAAGCAATCTAAAACCTATTGAGCGAGAAAGCATAATAAGATCGCTTCCTTATCCTTCGTTTCACTTCGGATTCATCGCAATGACGGTCTGAATCGATTGAATTCGGTACCCTTCATTGCTCCTTCGCTTCACAAACCATATTGCATAAATAAGGGATCCTGAAACAAGTTGCTTATGACGCATCTTGATAAATGAGTTGATAGCCCAGTTCTTTAGCGTTCTTATAAAGCCATCGTTCTTTCTGCATTTTCATTTGTTCTTCATAGGCCTTAATTCCTTTTTCGGTATAGGCCACA
>Ga0210039_1001193_pt1 | contig 24848 bp, 22 predicted proteins | sample CryGeyCG2114_250_3_FD_185460 | JGI IMG/M metagenome (GOLD analysis project Ga0210039, IMG submission 185460) | Groundwater microbial communities from aquifer - Crystal Geyser CG17_big_fil_post_rev_8/21/14_2.50 (SPAdes) (version 2) | ecosystem: Environmental > Aquatic > Deep subsurface >...
CTGATTTAACTGATGTTCGCTGATTTTACTTTCAAATTTCTAATCTCAAATCAACAATTGGCATATCTCATCCACTCGTTTCTCCACTTCCTCATCTTTTTCTAAAGGCGGTGCGTGATGCGGTTTTATTCGAGCATCAATAATTAATGGGCCTTCGCAGCCCCAATGTTTGTTGTTGATAAATTCGTTTACTCCGTAAATATCATTTGCAGGATTGCTTCTGGTAAAAGTAACCCATAAAAAGTTGTTGAGGTTTGCTGCAACAAAATCAGCATCATCTACCAACAAAATCAGCATAATGCCATCTAAATTTTTGTTTTTTATTTGTTCAGCATAAATAGCTATTTCTTTTTGAGCAGCTTCATAACCTTTAAACTCATTAAAGTTGATTGCTATAATCCCTAATTGAACTAATTTGGCATTGTCTAATAAACATGAGTCACATAGTGACCTTTTTTTATCACCAACTGCTGCGATCACTACTTTAGAACCGCTATTAATCGCATTTCCACTGTAATCGAGTGTGTCTATAGTGGTGTTGGTCTGAAAATGCACATCCCTTTTCCAATCTACCCTTTCCAAAAAATGAATGAAATAGTTTTTGATATCATTACACGATAATTCAGGATTATCTTCTTTATTGGTAATGAATACATATTTTGCCAACGAAAGTTGTCCGAAACCCAAAATATGGTTGGCAATGGTTAACAATTCTTGTGGTTGTTTTAAAGTGGTGTAAGGCGTATATCGTTCGCTTCCTACAGCCAACAGTAACGGGTGAACTCCTGCTGCATCAACAGCATTTACTTCGTGCAAACCGGGAATTTCTTTAGGAATGGCACTTCCGCTTAACTCATGAATTAACGCTCCAAATTGAGAGTCCTCTTGTGGCGGACGACCAACAACGGTAAAAGGCCATATCGCATTTTTTTTATGATACACTTTATGGACTTTCATTACGGGAAAATTGTGGGTTAGACTGTAGTAGCCTAAATGGTCGCCAAAAGGACCTTCGGGTTTGGTTGCATTCGGGTAAATTTCTCCGGTAATTACAAAATCGGCATCCGTACTCAAACAATAACCTTCTTGGTAGGTGTATCTAAATCTTCTTCCCGACAATGCTCCAGCAAAGGTTAATTCCGATAATCCTTCGGGCAAGGGCATTACTGCTGCTAAGGTGTGAGCAGGGTTACCTCCAATAAAAATACTGACTTTTAATGGTTTTCCTAATCGGTTGGCTTTTGCCTGATGTACTCCAATTCCTCTGTGAATTTGATAATGTAACCCAATTTCTTTATTCAGTTCATACTCATTGCCATTCAATTGCACACGGTACATTCCCAAATTACTGTTCATTACTCCGGGTTTTTCAATGTCTTCGGAATATACTTGTGGCAACGTGATAAAAGCACCTCCGTCTTTTTTCCAACATTTAATTAGAGGCAATTTATCTATGGTAGTTTCTAAAAAGTCATGGCTACTTACTTTTTTGGGCAAAGAATTTAATGCAAACCAACCCAAAGACAAATGTTTAAATGGAGATTTTATGGCTTTTATCGGGTTGTTTTTCAGTTCAATAAGTTGTTGCACTTTATCAAAGGTAGATCGAAAAATAAACTTGCTACGTTCCATCGTTCCAAACAAGTTAGATACTGCCTGAAATTCACATCCTTTAATGTTTTCAAATAAAATTGCAGGTCCGCCTTTTTCAAAAACACGTAAATGAATGGCAGCCATTTCTAACTCACCATTTACTTCTTCCTTAATGCGGATTAAGTGCCTGTGCTGTTCTAAGTCATTTATTAAATCGGTTGTGCTTTTGTAAATCATAGAAGACAAAGATAGTTTTTATAATTATTTTACACTATGATTTATGGTAAGCAGTATAGGGCAAATACACACTTTTTTTTATTGAAAAAACATTTTGATTTTCAGTAAGTTATATTATTTGAGAATATTGAAAATTAAAAAACAGGTAACTATTCAGTGAAACCAATCTGATTTGCTTCGCTGATTTAGTTGTTTATCAACATATTAATAACTAACACTATGAACAAACGAATTAGTAATTTTTTTTAACTTATTTATCTTCATTACCAACCCTCCAAACTCTTCAAAATTTAAGTTTTGCTGCCCATCTGAAAATGCTTTTTCGGGTTCGTAGTGCATTTCTACAATAGCGCCATCTGCCCCTGCTGCCAAACTCGCCAACGTAATTTTTTCTACATGCTTACGAATGCCTATTCCGTGCGATGGGTCGGCAATTACAGGCAAATGACTTTTTTCTTTCAATATTGGAATAGCATTGATATCGAATGTATTTCTATACGCACTTTCAAAAGTTCTAATTCCTCGTTCACACAACATCAATTTTTCATTCCCTGCTGAAAAAATATACTCAGCCGATTGCAACAATTCATCAATCGTACCCGAAATGCCTCGCTTTATCATTACGGGTTTGTCTATTTCCCCAAGGGCATCGAGCAAGTTAAAATTTTGTGTATTACGTGCACCTACCTGAAAAATATCTACATAATCTGCCATCTCTCTAATTTGTGAAACCTGCATGACTTCGGTAATGATTTTAATACCGTGTGCTTGGCATTGTGCATGAAACATCTTCAATCCATCAATACCTAAACCTCTAAACGAATAGGGCGAACTGCGTGGTTTGTAAACGCCTCCACGCATAATTTTCACGTCATTTTTTACCAATTCTTTTACAATACGCTCCACTTGTGCTTCACTTTCAATAGAGCAAGGTCCTGCCATGAGCGTGAAATCTCCTTCTTGAATAATTACCCCATCACCCAAATCAATTTTAGTGGGATTAACTTTCCATTGGCGAGAAACTAATTTATAGCCGTCAGTTACGCGATGCACATCTTTTACACATGCCAAATTTCCGATGTGTCTTATGTCAAATTCTCTCTTGAGAATACACACCAAATAATGATTGAATTGCGTATTTATCTCAACCGTTTTTATGTTGTTTTGTGCTAATAGTTCGTCTAATACAAGGTGCTCTTGAGCGGTGCAGTTTTTATGAAGTTGAATAATCATTTGCGTATATTTTTAATAAATGTTTGAATACTTTCTTTTTTTGTTCCATGTTGTTTTAAATGCTCTATAAATGCAGTGCCAATAATTGCTCCGTTGCTGTATTTACAAGCATTTTCGTATGTTTCTTTGTTTTTAATCCCAAAACCAATTAGGGTTGGATTCTTCAAATTCATGTCTTTTATTTTGTTGAAATAATCGGTTTGCACATCCATTGTTTTGTTGCCTCCTGTAATGCTGTTGGATGATACCATATACACAAACCCTTTGGATAAGTTATCAATCTGATGAATGCGCTCTGTGCCTGTTTCGGGTGTGATGAGCAAAATATTAGCGATGTTATTTTCCTCAACCATCGTTTTCAATTTGCTTTCGAAATAATCTAAAGGCATGTCGGGTAAAATCACGCCATCAATATCAATTTCTTTGCATTTTCTAAAAAATTCTTTTTCGCCAAACTGCAACACAGGATTCATATAACCCATTAAAATTAAAGGTATCTGCGTATGCTGACGAACATCTTTGAGTTGTTCAAATAATAATTTCAAGGTGATACCATTAGCAATAGCTTTTCCGCTGCTTTGCTGTATTACTGGACCATCAGCTAGTGGGTCGGAAAATGGAAAACCAATTTCTATCATATCTACACCAGCTTCATCTAATTGTTTGATGATGCCTAACGTATCGTTTAAATGTGGAAAACCTGCCGTAAAATAAATGGAAAGCAGATTGTTTTTCTTCTGTTGAAAGCGTGTGTCTATTCTGTTCATCTTACATAAATTTTTGATAGGTTAACATATCTTTATCGCCTCTGCCTGATAGATTAATGACTACTACATCGCTTGGTTTTAGCGTCATTTTATGCAAATATGCCAACGCATGTGCACTTTCTAAGGCAGGAATAATACCATCTATTTTTGATAAATGAAAGCCAGCATCCAACGCTTCTTGGTCGGTTACATTTACCACTTCTGCTTTGCCGCTATCGTGTAAATATGCATGTATAGGACCAATACCTGGGTAATCTAATCCTGCTGAAATGGAATGTGGTTCTATAATTTGTCCATCATCGGTTTGTATCAAATAGGTTTTACTTCCATGAATTATTCCTTTTTTTCCTAAGGCAATGGTGGCTGCTGTTTTTCCGGAATTTACGCCTTCACCACCTGCTTCAACAGCAATTAGTTTTGTTTTCCCGTTATCAATAAAATGATAAAATGCACCAATGGCATTGCTGCCTCCACCCATACACGCAATGATATAATCAGGATGTTCATCGCCTGTTTTTTCTTTCAGTTGTACTTTTATTTCTTCGCTAATCACAGATTGAAATTGTGCCACCAAGTCGGGATAAGGATGTGGACCCACCACAGAACCAATGATGTAATGCGTGTCCACTGGATTGTTTATCCATTCACGGATGGCTTCGTTGGTAGCGTCTTTTAGCGTTTTACTTCCGCTAGTGGCTGCTACTACTTTTGCTCCTAAAATACGCATGCGTTCTACATTTGGTTTTTGGCGTTCAATGTCAATTTCGCCCATGAAAATGGTACAATCCATATTCATTAATGCACAAACCGTTGCAGTTGCCACACCGTGTTGTCCTGCTCCTGTTTCGGCAATAATGCGTTTTTTGTTCAACCGCTTAGCCAGTAACACTTGCCCAATGGCATTGTTAATTTTGTGTGCACCTGTGTGGTTTAAATCTTCTCTTTTCAAATAAATCTGCGCACCAAATTGTGCCGATAAATTTTTAGAAAAAAACAAGGGTGTTGGTCTGCCTACGTAATCGCTCAGTAAGCTTTTAAACTCTTTTTGAAAAGAATCGGATTGAATGATTTGCTCGTAATGCTCTTGCAATTCTTTTACGTTGGGGTAAAGCATTTCCGGAACGAATGCCCCGCCAAACTCTCCGTAATAGCCGTATTTATCTGGTTTTATATGATTCATAATTCTTTATTTTAGTTGTTAAAATGTCTGCTAATTCAAATGATTTCAATGCGGGTTCTAATTCAATTTTACTGTTGATATCGAACCCAACAAGTTGTGGATGTGTAATGGAAAGTGCTTCCTCCATATTTTCTACACCTATGCCACCACTTAACAAAAAAGGAGTATCGAGTTGGTAATTATTAAGTGTATGCCAATTAAACGAAATGCCATTCCCACCTTTTTCTTTGCCTTTGGTATCGAATAGAAAATAATCGCAAAGCTTTTGATAGGGTGCTAACTGTGAAAAATCAAAAGCATCATCCACTTGAAATGCCTTGATAATGCCGATGTTATTTGCTTTTAATTTTTCACAATACGCTACCGATTCGTTGCCATGCAATTGCACAAGATCTAACCCGTAATCTTGTATTTTTTGCCATACACTTGGTTCGTCTTCATCTACAAAAACACCCACTTTACGAATGGATTTTGGTAATGATTGCAAGTATGTTTTATCAAAATGTTCTCCTACAAAACGTGGTGATTTTTCGTAAAAAATAAAGCCCATCATATCAATATTTAGCGTGGCTATTTCATTGATATTAGAAGGAATTTTTAAACCGCAAATTTTAATTTCCATCGTGAAGTTGTTTTATCAATTCTTTACATTTTTCAGCTGGATTGCTATAGCGCATAAAGTATTCGCCAATTAAAAATCCATTGAAGCCATTTTGTTTGAGTTTTTGCATTGTTTGAGACGAGTCAATGCCACTTTCTGCGATTTTCAGCACCTCTTTTGGGAGCAAATTTGCTAAGCGAATGCTGTTTTCAATGTCCACTTCAAAAGAGTTTAAATTGCGGTTGTTGATACCCGCCAAATCTATTACTGCATGTTCGTTTTGCTTGATTTCTTCTTTGTTGTGAAATTCTAAAAACACTTCTAATCCTAAGCTTTTCGCAAAAAGTGAAAACTGTGTAATTTCTTTAGGCGAAAGCATTTTCGCAATCAACAGCACCACATCGGCACCCATCGATTTGGCTTCTACAATTTGGTATTCATCAACAATAAAATCCTTGCGTAGAATGGGGCAATAGTTAAATTTTCGAGCGGTTTGCAAATCGTCTTTTTTTGCACCAAAAAAATGTTCGTCAGTAATTACAGACAATGCCGAAGCTCCCGACTGCATATAGCCCAGCGTAACTTCTTGTGCGTTGGCGTATTTATTTATATCGCCTTTGGATGGCGATTTACGCTTAAACTCTGCTATAATGCCACTTCTTGATGTGTCGGAAATGTATTTTTTCATCGATACACACGATGATGAAAAGTAGGGTGTTTGCTCTAACAGTTTTGTAGGGTATAGCTCTTTTTTAGTAGCTACTTCCAAAAGTTTATGTTGCTTTATTTGTTCTAAAATAGTCATGATAATTGTTTTAATGCGTTGAATGATTGTAATGCTTTTAAACCAAAAAGCGAGTCTTTCGCTCTTTCAATGGCTTCTGTAATTTCTGTTTTTTGATGCGTTTGAATGGCTAATGCAGCATTGGCTATCACTACTTCGTTTTGGGCTTTTGTGCCTTCTCCTTTTAGGATAGTCATAAAAATTTCTGCTGCTGCTTCTACCGTATCTCCACCATGAATTTCAGAAAGAGAAACCGCATCAAACCCAAAATAATTTGGTTTGATGATGCACTCTTCATTATCAGAAATGAGTTTGCATTCATCGGTTAAGGATACTTCATCAAAACCATCTAAGGCATGAATGATAGTGTATTGCATCTGTTCTTCTTGAAATAAATACTGATACATCCGAGCCAATTCTAAACTAAACACGCCTACCAATTGCACCTTTGGTTGAGCAGGATTTACTAGTGGTCCTAACATGTTGAAGAATGTTTTTACACCCAATTCTTTGCGTACAGGAGCTACGAATTTCATGGCAGGATGAAATTGTGGGGCATGCAAAAAGCAAATATTGGCTTTGTCTAATTGCTGTTTCAATTTGCTTTCTTCGGTTTGAAAACGAATGCCCAATTGTTCTAAAACATTGGAAGAACCCGATACTGATGAAACGCCATAGTTACCATGTTTTGCCACAGGAATATTTGCACCAGCTACAACAAACGATGACAGTGTAGAAATATTAAATGTGTTTTTCCCATCGCCACCTGTTCCGCACACATCCATAGCGTTGTATTCGGAAAGATTTACATGGTGGCACAGTTCTAACAAAGCCTCTCTAAAACCCTTCAATTCATCAAGCGTAATGTTCCGCATAATAAAAGCTGTAAGGAATGAGGCAATTTGATAGTGGTTGTATTTGCCCGAAGCAATATCAATCAATATCGTTTTTGCTTCTGCTTTCGATAGAGTTTTGTGTTGATATAAATGTTCTAAAATTTCCTTCATCTTATTTAATGTTTAATCCAATTTGTGATAATTTGTATTCCATTTTCGGTTAAAACCGATTCTGGATGAAACTGCACACCTCTTACGTCATAGGTTTTATGCCCTATAGACATGATGTTTCCTTTTTCATCTTTTGCCAACACTTCAAGGTTGTTACCTAATGTATTTTCTTTCACTACCCACGAATGATAATGCCCAATATTGAATTGTTTGGGGCAATTTTCAAACAGATAATTCTCTTGAATGATTGTTACCGATGAAGCTACACCGTGTAATGGCTCTTCTAAATTTTTAAGTGTTGCACCAAAACTTTCTGCTATGGACTGATGTCCCAAACACACACCCAATATGCTTTTTGAAGGGGCAAAGTGTTTAATAATTTCGGACATTGACCCTGCATCTTTTGGTATTCCTGGTCCGGGAGAAAGTAGAATTTTATCATACGCTTGAATTTCATCTAATGAAATTTTATCGTTTTTAACAACGGAGATGTTCTCTTCACCTAAGTTGTAAAGAATATGCACCAAGTTGAATACAAACGAATCGTAGTTGTCTATTACTAATATCTTCATCTATTAAATTGTTTTTGCTAATTCAATGGCTTTTCTAAGAGCCGATAATTTATTATTTACTTCATTCAATTCACTTTCAGGGTTCGATTTGGCAACAATGCCACAACCCGCTTGGTAATGCAATTCATTCTGAGAACTTAAAAACGAACGAATAAAAATGGCGTGATTAAACTCTCCACTAAAACCCATATAACCTACAGCACCACCATAATGTCCTCTGCTGTTGGGTTCGTTTTCGTCAATAATCTGCATGGCTCTGTGCTTTGGTGCACCCGACAATGTGCCAGCAGGATAGGTATCTCCCAAAATTTTTACAGGATTGTAATCTTCTTCTAAAACTGCACTCACTTTAGATACCAAATGAATGACATGCGAATAATATTCTACTTGCTTAAAACTCTGTACGTTTACACTTTTACTATTTCTGCTTAAATCATTACGGGCTAAATCAACCAACATAATGTGTTCTGCATTTTCTTTCGGGTCGTTGCTGAGTTGAATGGCTAATTGCTCATCGTCTTTTACATTTCCGGTGCGCTTAAATGTTCCTGCAATAGGATTTATGATTGCTTTTTGTTGAGCAATGGTCAGTTGCGCCTCGGGCGATGAACCAAAAATTTTGAAGTTTCCGTAATCGAAATAAAACAAATAAGGCGAAGGGTTGATAGACCGCAACGCACGATATACGTTAAACTCATCGCCTTTAAAACCCGTTTTAAATTTTCGTGATAACACCACTTGAAATACATCACCCAAATAACAATGTTGAATGCCTTTTTTTATTCCTTTTAAAAATGCTTCGTCTGTAAAATTGGAGGTTTCTTTTTCGGTTTGATAAAACCTAAATTGATTCACAGCTCTGCGTTGCACAATGTCGTTTAACTCTTCAATGGCTGATGATTCGCCATCTAAAAGATGTTCAATGATATACAACTCATTGTTAAAGTGGTTAAACACAATAAGGTATTTAAACACATGGTACTGAATAAGCGGAAGTGTAAAATCTTGATTGGAAAATGAAATATCTTCAAACAAAGGAATGGCATCGTAAGAAGTGTAACCAAACAAACCGTTACTCACAAAATCGAAGGGTAAATCATCCGCTTTAAAGCGTTTGCTAAAAGCATACAATTCATCAGGAATAGAAATGTTAGCGGTTTTTAGTTTTTGATGATGATTGGGTAATGTTATTTCGGTTTCATCACGATTTACTACAAACGATGCTATAGACTGCAAACACAGATACGAATAGCTGTTTTCTTTGCTTTTATAATCGGAGCTTTCGAGCAAAAAACTGTGCGGAAATTTATCTCTTATTTTAAGATACAACTCAACAGGCGTATGTGTATCGCTGAGTGTTTTTATGTAATTGGTTTTAAATTGTATGTTCATTTTTGTTGTTATGTTTTCGTGATTTAGATTCTTCGCTTTGCCCAGAATGACATAAAAAAAGCCCGCTGGATTCAGCGGGCTTTTAGCTATTGCGTTTTACAAAATGACAGAAGCTACCAACAGAATCCTATTCGGGATTTAGTTAGCCACCACCATGCGTTATTTTGTAATTGTTTGTTCATTTTGTTGGAGCAAATGTAGGAATAATTTTATAGTTTCAAATAAAACTGACGTATTTTTTAGACAGCACTTCTTCCTTAATGCGGATTAAGTGCCTGTGCTGTTCTAAGTCATTTATTAAATCGGTTGTGCTTTTGTAAATCATAACTCCCCAAAATTAAGATTTAAGGGGATATGTTTTGTAATCAAACGTCTAAGTTTATTTTTTACTGTTAATAATTTTTTTAACAATGATTTTATTTCTGTCAACCGTAATTTCAGCAAAATAAATACTCGAAGCATTTCCTATTTCGAAATTAATTTTATCTGAAGTATAAAACATATTAGAATAAACAATATTTCCAATAATATCTTTAACCACAACTTTTACTTCTTTATAAGGAGTTTCTATATTAATAGATACATTTCCAAAAGTTGGGTTAGGATAAACACTAATAATATCATCATAATTCTGATTGTCTATTATGCTAGTTGCATTCAAATTAACATTGTTTGATGAAGAAGAAATGAATGTTGTGCTTCGTTGAGTAGGAGAGCAGGCAGAACTTCTAACGGCTTCTATTTGATAAATATTAACTCCTGTTAATGGTGTTAAATCCGAAAAAGTAAAAAGAGTACTTTGTATAGAAGCAATTATAGACATATTATTTATAGTTGAACCTCTAAGAATGTTATAAGAAGTAAAACTAAAACCAACATATCCATCCCAAACTAAGTTATTTTCATTATTAGTACCTACACTAGCCGTTAAGTGTATTGTCTTATGGTCAGGACTTTGAGTAGATTCATTACCACAACTATCTACAACTGAAATTTTATACCTAGAAGAATTCTGTAATGGCGTTGAGTTACTATCTATAAAAACACTTAAGCTATCAAATGGGACAGACCCTATTAAATTATATACACCCGCTTGAGTTGTTTCTTTGTAAATATTAGTTTGTAATGTTCGTTCAAAAGGCGTTTTTTCCCAAACAATAATATTTTTATTTGTAGCACTATCCACAGTAACTATACAAATAGACTCGTCAAAAGGTAACGAAATATCAAAATCAATTGTATCTTTTCTTATACAACCCAAACTATCCAAAACAGAAATATAAAGAGTACTATCCACTATTACATAAGTTGTTTGAGATGTATCTCCATTTGACCATTGGTAATCAAAAAAATTATTATTAGCCGCAATAAATAAACTATCTCTTGGACAGAATTGGGCTATGGGATCGATTATAATTTGTGTTGCTGGTGCCGTACAATTTATTGATGTAAAAGTTAGTACTTGATGACTATTTAAACTATCAGTAGAATTGTAAACTAAAATCTGAACCTTATGTTGAGGTAAGGTTGATGGAGAAGAAAATATTCCAAAAAAATTTATTGAATTATTACTTAAAATTGAAATAGAATCAGTAAATCCAATACCAGAATTTGAACTTAAGAATTGAGGAGAATAATCAATAAGTGCAAAATTTGGAGATAAATCTTCAAATGTTAATTTTATTTTAAGCAAAATAGTATTTGTAGATGTGTTGATTAAATTAATCCCTGAAGTAGTATCTCCTCCAGGTGAATTAAATTGTACAGTTGTAAAAACACTATCAGAAGATACTGTGAATGTTTGCCCTTTTAATTCTGTAATAAAAAATAGTATTATTACTAATGAAAATAATTTAAATTGTTTCATATAATTCGGTTTTAAAAATTCAAAGCAAAACTATAACAAAAAGCCAGTAAAAAAAATATTCTTGATTAAAAATCGCACTGTTCCAAGTCTTTTATTAAATCGGATGTGCTTTTGTAAATCATAACTCCCCAAAATTAAGATTTAACCCGAATAATTCATACAGATTATAGTTATTCCTTTATTACGATTAAGTGACACTAAAATTTTCCTGCCTCAAATTTAAGTGTCTCTAAATCGGGGTTAACCGCCAAAAGAAGACCATCTGCAAATATTGATGAATAATGGCGGTTAAGGGGATATGTTTTGAGGGAAAAGGATACAATTCGAATATAAATTCCTGCTTCAGTAACAATAATCAACTAATAAACTCATAGTAATTAGTACTATCAATTATTTTGGTTTGTGCCTGATAAGTTGTTATAAAGTTTTTTGGAATTTTTATTTTCGATTTTGCCTGCCATTTGAATTCATAAGCAGTGATGATGCCGTCCTTTTCTTCAATCCAATCAATTTCCTGTTGTTGGATTGTACGCCAAAAATAGGTGTTGGTGTAAATTTTATGGTAATTCAATTTTTTAATTCTTTCGGAAATCAAAAAGTTTTCCCATAATGCACCTTTGTCGTTTCTTATATCCAAAGCGTTAAAATTAGAAATAACGGCATTTCGTAAGCCGGTATCATAAAAGTATATTTTGCGATTCGACTTAATTTCATTTCTGATGTTTCTGCTAAAAGGATCAACTTTAAACACCACGTAAGCTTTTTCTAATAAAGTGATATAATTGCTTACTGTTTCTTTGTTGACACCTAACAATTGAGCCAACTCATTATAGGAGACTTCATTTCCTATTTGTAAAGCAAGGGCTTGTGTTAATTTTTTTAAAATATCGGGTTTTTTTATACCAGTAAGTGCGAGTACATCTTTGTATAAATAACTATTTATAAGGTTTTTCAATACATCTTTTTCTTTCCCAGGAAAATTAAAAACATCTGGATACATTCCAAATATTATCCTGTCTTCTAATTGCTGGTTGGCTTTTAAAAAATCCGTACTTATTTGTAATTCTTCCATTGAAATAGGAAAGAGGTTAAGTTCCCACTTTCGCCCTGTTAATGGTTCATTAATTTCATTGTTTAAATCAAAAGCAGAAGAACCGCTTAAAACTAATTGAATGTTAGGAAATTGATCAATAATGATTTTTGAAGTTATTCCGATATTTTTTATTCGTTGTGCCTCGTCCACAAAAACAATGGTATGGTTACCTATCATCCGTTTTATAAATTCGGTATTAGGCAATTCTAATTGTTGCTGAACGGAAAAATCATCCCCATCTAAATACAAGTAATCACCTTTAGATTTTAAAATTTCTTTAATTAGTGTAGATTTTCCTACTTGTCGGGGACCAATAAGAACAATAGCTTTGCCACTATGAATAAGCTCTTCTATTTCCTTTTGTAATAATCTTGAAATTTGCATGATACAAAGGTAATAAAATTTTTTCAAACAGCCAAATATTATGTTTTTTGGCTATTGTAACAGCCAAATATTATGTTTTTTAGCCGTGTGGATGAGCAGAAATCCTTCGTAGGTGTTTGGTATGAGTGCTAAATTTTCAATATTCATAAACAAAAATATTATGCTGTTTTCATTTTATTTCTGATAATATTTTCCACTTCTGAAATCGCTACACGCTCTTGTTGCATCGTATCTCTGTCTCTAATCGTTACTTGATTGTCTTCTAATGTTTGATGGTCAACGGTAATACAAAATGGTGTTCCAATAGCATCTTGTCTTCTGTAACGTTTCCCTACAGAATCTTTTTCATCGTATTGGCAATTGTAATTGTGTTTTAACAAATCCATTATTTCACGTGCTTTTTCTGGCAAACCATCTTTCTTTACCAAAGGCAAAACCGCAGCTTTGTAGGGAGCCAAAAATGCAGGAAGTTTCAATACTGTTCTTTCAGAACCATCTTCTAATTTTTCTTCTTTATAAGCCGAAGATAAAATAGCCAAAAATGTTCTGTCCAATCCAATAGAAGTCTCTACCACATAAGGCACATAGTTTTGATTAATTTCTGGATCAAAATATTGCAGTTTTTTGCCTGAATGTTTTTCGTGTTGCTTCAAATCGAAATCTGTACGAGAATGAATTCCTTCTAACTCTTTAAATCCCATTGGAAAATTAAATTCAATATCGCAAGCAGCATTGGCATAATGAGCTAATTTAACATGGTCGTGAAAACGATAGTTTTTTTCATCAATTCCCAACGAAAGATGCCAATTAATACGCTCATTTTTCCAGTATTCGTACCATTTCATTTCTTCACCCGGACGAACAAAAAATTGCATTTCCATTTGTTCAAACTCACGCATACGGAAAATAAATTGACGAGCAACTATTTCATTTCTAAAGGCTTTGCCAATTTGAGCGATGCCAAAAGGAATTTTTAAACGACTCGTTTTTTGCACATTTAAAAAATTTACAAAAATACCTTGAGCCGTTTCTGGACGTAAATAGATTTTATTAGCCGCTTCAGCAACAGAACCTATTTCGGTAGAAAACATGAGGTTAAATTGCTTCACATCAGTCCAATTTTTTGAACCGCTTAGTGGACAAGCGATTTCCAAGTCTTCAATTAATGTTTTAATATCTGCCAAGTTATCATTTTCCATAGCCGTTTTAAACCTGCTGGTAACTTCATCTATTTTAGCCTGATTTCTCAATACATTTGGATTAGTAGCTCTAAACTGAGTTTCATCAAAACTATCTTCAAAACGTTTTTTGCCTTTTTCTACTTCTTTTTCGTTTTTCAAACGGATTTTTTCGATGTATTCTTCAATTAACACATCGGCACGGTATCTTTTTTTAGAATCTTTATTATCAATCAATGGGTCGTTAAACGCATCAACGTGTCCAGAAGCTTTCCAAGTTTCGGGATGCATAAAAATAGCGGCATCAATACCTACAATATTTTCGTGCAGTTGCACCATAGATTTCCACCAAAAGTCTTTGATATTCCTTTTTAACTCGGCCCCTAACTGTCCGTAATCGTACACAGCACTAAGCCCATCATAAATTTCACTCGATGGAAAAACAAAACCATACTCTTTGGCATGGGAAATAATTTTTTTTAGATTGTCTTCATTTGTTGTCATGCGGCAAAATTAATTTTTTTGAGTTGGTATAACCCGAAAAATTCACGAATTTTTCTGACGACCTACAATAACAACACTTTTGGAAATTTTCAATGACCCAAAAATGTGTTATTGTAAGGTCGGGGTTTCCCGCATTGCTTCCCACTACCCATCACGCATTCATAACATGCACTCTGTTTAGTTATGAATAATGCGGGTTAAGTTAAATTAGTACGCTTAATTTTTTTGGGCTAAAAAAATGCTACAAATAGTTGCAGGATATACTTTTAATATATACCTTTGTAAGAAAAAGTATGAAAACTTTATCATTAAAGCTTGACGATAAAATATTTGAGGAAGCTGAAGAAATTACCGCAAAATTAAAATTAGCTCGAAATCGCTACATTAATGAGGCTGTTAGTATTTACAACACATTAAACAAAAGACGTTTATTAAAGAAACAACTTGCAACAGAATCAAAACTGACAAGTAAGGACTCCATGGACGTATTACATGAATTCGAAAAATTAATGGATGAATATTAAGCAATTTGACATTTGGTTAGCAAACCTAAACCCAAGTGTAGGCACAGAACCAGGAAAAAAAAGACCTGTGGTCATAGTTCAAACAGACCTCTTAAACGAAACGCATTTATCAACTTTAATTTGCCCAATAACAACAAATGTTAAAGCGGAAATAGAATTATTAAGAGTTCATCTAAAAAAAGGACAACTCGATAAATTAAGTGACGTATTGGTAGATCAAGTTAGGGCAATAGATAATAAAAGATTAGTTAAAAAGCTGGGGCATCTGAATAAAGAACAAATACAAAAACTAAAGATGAACTTAAGAATTGTAATGGATTTATAGTGTAGCCCTACTTCCTGCTCTAATAACAATCCACCTTAGGATTTATTTTTGCGAGCATCCTCACATTTCAAATTTTCAACTAATAATATACTACTTTTACAAAAAATTAGCTGCAACATTTATGAAAATACTTATTACTGGCGGAGCAGGATACATAGGTTCACATACTATTATTGAAATTTTAGAAAATACCAACTGGGAGGTTATTTCTGTAGATAATTTTTCTAATTCAACAAAAGATACCTATCAACGTATTGAAAAAATTACAGGCAAATCTATTCAACATTACAACATAGACTTAAAAGACAAAGCTGCTACTCGAAAATTATTTTCAGAACACACAGATATTCAAGGAATTATTCATTTTGCTGCGTTTAAATCTGTTTCCGAATCGGTGGCAAATCCATTGATGTATTACGATAACAATATCAATTCCTTACTTCATATTTTGGCTTGTCAAAAAGAATTTAAAGTTCCTAACCTTATATTTTCTTCTTCTTGTTCAGTTTATGGAAATATAAATCAATTGCCTGTTACGGAAGAAACTCCATTTAATAAAACTGAATCTCCTTATGCTTATACCAAACAAATTGGAGAGAAAATGGTGGACGATTTTATAAAAGTAAATCCAACATTAAAAGCCATTTCATTGCGTTATTTCAATCCAGTTGGAGCCCATAAAAGTGGTTTAAATGGAGAATTGCCATTGTCAACTCCTAGTAATTTAGTGCCTTTTATTACACAAAGTGCCATCGGAAAATTAAAACAACTGACTGTTTTTGGAGGAGATTATGACACCAAAGATGGTACATGTATTCGGGATTACATTCATGTTTGTGACATTGCTTCTGCACACATAAAAGCCCTGCAAAAGTTAATTTCAAACAATGATTTTCCTTCTCATAACATCATAAATTTAGGAACAGGAAATGGTGTAAGTGTATTGGAAGCAATTAATTCCTTTGAAAAAGTAACACAACAAAAATTAAATTATACCATTGGGGAAAGAAGAGCAGGGGATGTTGCTGCCATTTATGCCAACAATGATAAAGCAAAAAAAATGTTGGATTGGCAACCTCAGCACAGCATTGATGAAATGATGCTTTCTGCTTGGAAATGGGAGCAGTATTTGAATCAAAAGTAATAATCTTATTAATCTAATAAATGCTACTCAAACACGTGTTTTTCAAAATGTTATAACTCTTCTTTCAAGCTCAGTAAAAAAGATTTTACATTTTCTAAAGACTTTATCACTTCCAAGTTATCTTTGGTAGCATCTTGAAAGGGTTGAGCTCCGCTTTTAAGTTTGCCTTTGGCTCCTTCAAGGGTGTAGCCTTTTTCTTTTACCAAATGAAAAATAATATGAAAATTATCAATGTCTTTTTTAGTAAATAGTCGATTGCCTTTTTTGTTTTTTTGAGGTTTAATAATATCAAACTCCTTTTCCCAAAAACGAATTAAGGAAGTATTTACATTAAACATGCTAGCCACTTCACCAATAGTATAAAATAATTTACCGTCAGTCATGAAGCAAAAATAAGCAACCCAATTAAATAATTTACTTGAGTTGCAAATATTTAGTTAACAATTGGTGCAACTATCTCCTTCTGCTTTAACTCCCAATTTGGCAAGTATTTTATCCATTAAACACCATTGAGTAAATGAAGATTGTAACAAATTTACTCCTACAAATGCGGTAAACCACAACCAATTTATGTTTACATATACTGCTAAAAGTATGCTTATTAATACAAATGTTCCGGCTATTCCTCTTACTACTCTGTTGATCATAATTTTAAATTTTGATTGATTTTTACTAATTTTTGTTTTTAAACCTTCAAGGTTTTTATTTGGTTTGTTATTAAACCTTGAAGGTTTGATTATTTTTTCGATGACTACAGTCATCGCTATTAAATTACGCTCCGTTGGAGCTTAGCTAATTTCTAAATAATATTTTCTTTAAAGTCTATAGGCTGAATTATAGTATTCGAGTTCGAGGCTTTCGAAGGTTTCAAAATCAGGAGCCCTGATAGGGCTATCGGGATGACTGGTTTTTAAACCAAGAGTAACGAAGAAATCGGATACTATAAATAGACTCTAAATAAATTTTTCTATGGTGATAACCGCAGCTCTTATCGGATTAAAGTTCTCCGTATTAGCATTAAATGCTTGCACTTTTTCTAGCAACTGATTTACTTTTTCCTCTTCACAGAAAGAGAAAAACAATAAGGATTCATTTCCTCCAGGCTGGCTCGGAAACCAACTGTGAGCTGCAATTAGTGACGATATATTTTTATATCCGTCAATTTCTGAGCTGCTGAAAGCTTCAATTCCTGAGGCTTTAAAAAGCTTTAATACATCTTGTTGATGTGCAGCTATGGCTGTTACGATTAGTAGTTTCATTTTATTTAGTTTATGAGTTTATATGGTTAAAAGTTTATGAATTTAATTCATCATCAGTATCAATTTTATCTTCTTCTGATGGATGATTTTTTCGTTCTATCATGTAATACACTAATGGCACTACTAACAATGTTAACACTGTAGAAGCTATTGTTCCTCCCATTAGAGAGATAGCTAATCCTTGAAAAATAGGATCGAAAAGAATAACAAATGCTCCGATAACCACCGTTCCTGCCGTTAACAAAATTGGTGTTGTTCTAATAGCACCTGCTTCAATAACAGCTTGTTTTAGATTTGCTCCTTCTTCCAATCGTAAGTTGATGAAATCTATGAGCAGCACGGAGTTCCGCACCATTATTCCCGCCAAGGCTATCATACCAATGAAAGATGTTGCTGTGAAAAACGCTCCTAACATCCAATGTCCTGCTACAATTCCGACTAACGACAACGGTATAGCCACCATCATTACCAGTGGTGCTTTAAAGTTTTGAAACCATCCCACAATTAAAATGTAGATAATAAAAATCACCCCCATAAATGCCATTCCTAAATCTCTAAACACTTCCAAAGTAATTTGCCATTCTCCATCCCATTTTACGGTAAAATCATCTTCATTTTCGGGTTGATTCATGTACAACTCATTCAACACATAACCTTCTGGTAAAGGAATTTGTTTTAATTTTTCTTCAATTCCTAAAATGGCATACACCGGACTTTCTAATGCTCCTGCCATATCCGCCAATACATAAACCACTCTTTTTTGATTTTTTCTGAAAATGCTTTTCGGTTGAATTTCTTTATTTACTTTCACTAAATCTGCCAACGGAAAGGTTTGTCCCATTTGGTTAGCTATTTGAATTTGGAGAATATCGCTTACCGTAGATTTTTCTTTCTCGTCAAGTGTCAACACAATTCCTACCGCTTTAGTAGCATTTTCATCATACAACCTAGAAATTTCTCTTTCGCTCATTACTGTATTTAATGTATGTGTAATTTGCTGAGTAGGAATTCCGTACAACATGGCTTTTTCTTTATCCACCTCAAAACTAAATTTAGTTTGATCATCTTCTACCATCCAATCTACATCTACCACATCTTGCGTGTTGTTTAAGATGTTCATCACTTCACTAGCCACTTCAATTTGCTGGTCGTATTCTGGCCCGTAAATTTCGGCTACTATGGTAGAAAGCACTGGAGGTCCTGGTGGCACTTCTACCAATTTAACATTAGCACCAAATTTTTTAGCTATTTGCTGAATATCTGGACGAAGTAGTTTAGCAATGTCATGACTTTGCTCGCTTCTTTCGGTTTTATCTGTTAAGTTTACTTGAATATCGGCATTATTACTTCCTCCACGTAAATCATAATGTCTTACCAATCCGTTAAAAGTAATAGGAGCTGAAGTTCCCACATAACCCTGATAGTTCACCACTTCAGCTCTGGTAGCTAAATATTGCTCTATTTCTTGCGTTACCGCCAATGTTCTTTCTAAAGTTGTTCCTTCGGGCATATCTATCACCACCTGAAACTCATTTTTGTTGTCGAAAGGCAACATTTTTACAGCTACCGATTTGGTAAAGAACATTGCCATAGAAGCGAACAATAAGAATACAGTTAATCCTAAAAACCAAAAACGTTTTTTTCTGTTTTCAATTAACGGACGCTCAAACCTATCGTACAGTTTGTAAATAAAAGTATCTTCCATTCTTTTAGGAGCTTTCTCTTCTTCAGTTCCCGTTCTTTTTTCTTTTTCTCGTAAGAAAATAAATCCTAAATACGGTGTTATGGTTAATGCCACAAAAAGTGATAAAATCATAGCTATGGAAGCTCCAATTGGCATCGGACTCATATAAGGTCCCATTAATCCGCTAACAAAAGCCATTGGCAACACCGAAGCAATTACTGTAAAAGTTGCTAGAATGGTTGGATTACCTACTTCGTTTATCGCGTAAATAGCAGCCTGACCAAAAGGTAAGCGTTTCATCTTAAAGTGTCGATGCATGTTTTCAGCAATAATGATGGAATCATCTACCACAATACCTGTTACAAATACTAATGCGAATAAAGTAATTCTGTTTAAAGTATAATCTAATAAATAATAACTCAATAAAGTAAGTGCAAACGTAATTGGCACTGAAAGGAAAACCACCAATCCACCTCTCCAACCCATTGCCAACATTACAACAATAGTTACAGCCACAATAGCTCCAATTAAGTGCAACAACAATTCCGATACTTTGTGTGAAGCTGTTTCTCCGTAGTTTCTGGTAATTTCAACTTTTACCTCATCTGGAATTAAGGTTTTTTGCAAATGTTCTACTTTATCCAAAATTTTATTGGAAATTTTCATGGCATCAGCACCTTTTCTTTTGGCAATAGAAATGGTTACCGCAGCATATTCCGATGGATGAGCTTCTTTTTTATCGGTAGCACTTCCATAACCAAAAGTTACATAAGCGTTGGGAATTTCTGGCCCGTCTGCTATGGTAGCAATTTGTTTTAAATACACCGGAAAATTATTGTGCATACCAATTACTAATTGCTCTACATCCTGAACTGTTTTTAAGAAAGCTCCTGAAGAAACTAAAAATTCAGTATCATTTTTATTGAATTTTCCTGAAGACATTTGTTGGTTGGCAACTTGAATTTGTTTGGTTACCGCTAAAAAATCCAAGCCTAACTCTGCCATTTTATCTTTATCCAATACTACACGCAACTGTCTGTTTCTGCCTCCAATAACTTTGGTGATGGAAACATCATTTACTTTTTCAATTTCATTGGTAAGTTCATTGGCTAATTGCTTCAAACGGAAATCATCATAATTTTCGCTCCAAAGCGTTAATGCTAACATTGGCACATCGTCTATTGCTCTGGTTTTTATTAACGGCATGGTTACTCCTTCTGGGAGCTTATCCATGTTTTTGTTGATTTCATTATACAATTTTACAATTGAACGTTCTATATCTTCACCAACAAAAAACTGCACGATAATCATCCCTTGTTCATTCATGGAAGTAGAATAAACATACTCCACGCCTTTAATGTTAGAAATGATTTTTTCTAAGGGTTGAGCTACTCGTGATTCTACTTCTTTCGGAGATGCTCCAGGATATCCCACAAAAATATCTGCCATAGGCACATCAATTTGAGGTTCTTCCTCTCTTGGTATTAAAAACGAACTGTAAACGCCTATTACCATGAATACAATCATGAGCAATACAGTAAGTTTCGATTGTATAAAAAGTTTGGCGATTTTGCCTGCTATTCCTTCTTTCATTGTCTTTGGTTTTTTAGACCCTCAAGGTTTTATTTGGTTATGTTGCTAAACCTTGAAGGTTTTTTTTCGATGACCTTCAGTCATCGCTATTAACTTTCGCTCCGTTGGAGCTTTTGTATTTTTGCTCTTTCAAGTTATCTTACAGAAATTTTAGCTCCGTTAAATAACTTTCCTGAATGTTCTACAATGTATTTTTCATCATTACTAATTCCAGAAAGCACTTCAATATTTTCGCCTACTTGTCTGCCTAATCTTACCCAACGAAGCACTGCGGTATTTTGCTGACTAACTACATACAAACCTTTTAAATCGCCTTTTTTGATGATGGCATTTTTATCTACCATTAAAGCACTTAACTGATTATCGTTATTAGTAGTAAGTTTTAGTGTGGCAAACATTCCAGAGTAAATTCCTTCTAAATTTTCTTCTAAGTTTACTCGAATTTGAAACTGTCCACCTGTGTTACTTGCCGATTTACTAATAGCTGCAATAGTGCCTTTTACTTCTTTGTTAATGGACTTAATCAGCACCTTCACTTCATTATCTGTTTTAATAGTTGCAATTTCAGATTCGGGAACATTAGCAATCACTTCAAAATGATTCGGGTTTTCTAACGCAATAAGCGGCATTCCCGGATTTGCCATATCTCCTTTTTTAATAAATTTATTGGTAATTACTCCGTCAAAAGGAGCTTTAAGGTTGACATAATCAAACTGTGCATCTATCTCATTTTTCATTTGCTGAGCAGCACTCAATTTCGATTTAGTCATTTCGTATTGCATGGTCATATCGTCCATTTCTTTTTGCGAAACGCTTTTTTGCTCAAACAATGTTTTAAAACGGTTGTAATTGGTTTCTACATTTTTTAACGCTGCCGAAGCCTCACTAATATTCGCTTCTACTTGTGCTTTTTTAGCTCTTAAATCTTCATTAGTAATAGAAAGTAGTAATTGTCCTTTGTTTACTTTTTCACCAATATTTACATGGATTTCATCTACAAATCCCATCTGACGAGTGCTTAATGTAGCATTACTTATTGCTTCTACTTTTCCGCTAATCATTAAACTATTACCCGTTTGTAATAATGGTGTTGCTACCTGAACTGCCATGCTTTTTGCAGCAATGGGGGTTTCTTCTTTTTCTTCACCACAACTGCTAATTAATGCTATGGATACTAACACTATAGATAAGGTGTGTATACTTTTTTTCATTGTATGATGGTTTTTTTGGTTTGATTCTAATTTTTTTGTTTTTTAAACCTTCAAGGTTTTTGGTTTGTTTATGTTGCTAAACCTTGAAGGTTTGTTTTTTTTGATGTCCTTCAGTCACCGTTATTAAATTTCGCTCCGTTGGAGCTTTTTTTATTTTTTAGTTAAAAACTTGAGATAAGCCTGTGTCAAATTGTATTGAAAAATGCTTTGATAGTAAGCCAATTGTTTTTCTGCAAATTGCGTTTCTGCCAAAAGCAAATCGGAGGTTTTTTCTAAACCTTGGTTAAATCGGTTGGTTTTTATTCTCAACACTTCTTCGGCTTGCTCCATCGATTTTTTGGCTAATTCCATTTGGTTTTGTGCATCAATTAATGAACGATTCATTTGGTTTATTTCTACTTTACTTTTTGCCAAATACTGTTCATATTCTAATTTAGATTGTTGGTATTGAGCAGCATTTTTTTGCCATTTCCCTACATTTTTCCCTCCTTGAAACAAATCCCACTTTAGTTGAGCTCCAACAAAATAACTGTTGGAATTTGTTCCAAAAATCTGATCATCAAACAATTCGTAATTTCCAAAAGCATTTAGTCTTGGGACAAAAGCCATTTTAGAAGCGTTGCTCATTTTTTTATACGCATTGGTAGAAAGCTCCATGGCTTTAATATCCGAACGATTTTTAAGTGCATCAGCTGATGTGTTAGTTGGAGCTAGCTCAAGAGTTGCTTCCAATTCATCAGCAGGCTCAATAATGTTATCGGAGCTGGTTCCCATTAAGTAATGAATAAAATCTGAGGTGTTTTTTACAGCACTTTTTGCCTGTGCCAACTGATTTTCAATTTCATTTACACGGATTTCAACTAACAACAAATCGCTTTCCTGAATAAGTTGCTGCTCATAAAAGTTGGTAACTACTTTTTTAGTTTCTTGTGCTGTAGTATTTGCTTTTTCTAATACTTTTACTGCTTCGTTAGCCACTTGTAGTTGCATGTAAGCTTTTTGTACTTCAATTAACAAGGCATCTTGTTTAAAAGCATTTTGCAATTCAATTGCGTCCATTTTGCTTTTAGCTGCCTGACGATAGTACATACCATCTACATTAATTAAAGGCTGCTCCACCTGAAAAGTAGTGGTGTAGTTTTCAATAGCATCAGGATTATTAAGATTGCTGACATCAAAATCTTGAGCTGTAAAATTGCCTTGATTTAATTTAGCTCCAAAAGCATAAACAGGGTTATTGGTTTTAAAACCAGTATGCGAAATGCTTAAATTGGGCAACAATACCGAGTTGGTTTGTCGGTATTCAGCTCGGGCTTCAATAAATTGTTGTTGGGTAATTTTTAATTGATGGTTGTTTTCTATTACTTTGGCTTCAATTTCTTTTAAAGAAATTTTTTGAGTGCTTTGTGCTACCACTGTAGTACTTGCCAACAAACCGATTAAGGCAATCGCTACTAATTTTTTTCTCCTCATGTGTCTAAGTAATTTTTTGATGGTGCAAAAGTACCCTACCTCCAACCCTAAAGTCGGCTACTTTTGTTACATAAGGAAATTAGATGTGAAATGAGAAGGATTTGTTATATTTGGGGGAAGAAAATTAACTTTGGCTAAAACGGGAAGTTCAATAGAAACAATTAAAATGAAAATTATCCTAATAATAATATTTTATCATATTTTTATTTTAACTGCACTTTGTCAAGAAAGAGCAATAACCTACCTTGATTCAGAAGGAATACTTCCTAACAGCCTAGAATTAAAAAACAATAAAATTAAGCGAATAGAGTCAAGAGATTATTACATTGGAGAATCCGAAGTTATGACAATATGGACATTTAATTCAGATGGGTTACCATTATCTATAGAATATAAAGATTCTATCTCCAACTTTAAAAATTTTAATTATGATATTAACAATAGGATTACTAGATATTCCTATATTGGTTGGAATGAAAACTATGCTAAATTTGATACAAACACCACTACTTATTTTTATTTAACAAATGGGAAACTTGAATATACAACATGGAAATCTTATATAAGAGAAGAAGTAGATTCATTTTATTATGAAAATGGAAAAATAACCCACAAGACCACCACGAGAAACTATACCTATGATGATTGCACTAAAACAGATACTTTATTTTATAATGAATTTGGCTTGCCTTTAAAATTTGTTAGCTCAGATTCTCCTCAAACCACGATAAAATATACTTATGACAAAGATAATAAATTGATTAATAAAGTTCGAATAAAACATTGTGTAGGCTCTCCTTACAAAGAAGAAATCACTTTTTATTATGACTCCAAAGAGAAATTGGTATTGGAATTAATAACTCATATAACATTAAAGGATAATTTTATAAATAATATAGGTTATAAATATTACTACAACAGAAAAGGATTTTTAAAAAGAATTGACCATTTACAAGGTTCGGAATACAAGATTCATAGTGCTTTTAAATATTATAGGAATCAATCAAGATAAGTACACAATCACCCCAACACCATTTTAAAACAAGAAACCAAAAAGTGTATTTTTGAATAAATTATAATTTCAAAATAGGATTTAAGATTTTGAAAAACTGAATTTTAATTCGAATCCAATTTTTCTTCCATCATTTTACGGAAGGCAGCTCTTTCTTTTTGACGGTAAATTTTTACATTTTCCATGGCTATAGCCACAAGTTCATCTCTTTTGTCGTAGTCAACAATTTTA
>Ga0210039_1001196_pt1 | contig 24781 bp, 21 predicted proteins | sample CryGeyCG2114_250_3_FD_185460 | JGI IMG/M metagenome (GOLD analysis project Ga0210039, IMG submission 185460) | Groundwater microbial communities from aquifer - Crystal Geyser CG17_big_fil_post_rev_8/21/14_2.50 (SPAdes) (version 2) | ecosystem: Environmental > Aquatic > Deep subsurface >...
AAAAGAAAATTTTATATAAAAAACTACTTCTCCCCTGAATCATTCCTTGGTTAATCATTTTCTTAAATGGTTCATCAAAAGGGATGTAACCTAAATCGTATAAAAACTTTGTCCAAAAACGAGCATACAATAAATGTCCGGTAGCATGTTCTGCTCCACCAATGTACAAATCTACATTTTGCCAATAATTCACTTTTTCTTTAGCAACAAACTCATTGTTGTTGTTGGCATCCATATAACGTAAAAAATACCAGCTACTTCCCGCCCAACCTGGCATAGTGTTGAGTTCAAGCCCCCAAACCCCCGAAGGGGGCTTTTGACCTACAGGCACAGAAACTATTTTTTTATTTTTTTCATCCCAATGCCAATTTTTTGCTCTTCCTAAAGGCGGTTTTCCGTCTTCAGTTGGTAAATATTTTTCAACCTCAGGCAATTCTATTGGCAAACAATCCGAAGGAATTAAATATGGCACTTCATTTTTGTAATAAACAGGAAAAGGTTCTCCCCAATAACGCTGACGAGAAAACACAGCATCTCTCAGTCTGTATTGTGTTTTGCCTTTGCCTATGCCTCTTTTTTCAATTTCGGCAATGGCTTTTTTAATGGCATCTTTGGCAGGTAAATCATTCAAGAAATCAGAGTTGGCAATAACCGCATCTTTCTCGGTATAAGCCCCTTCCGAGATGTCTTTATCTTTAAAAATGTTTTTAATCTCAATATTAAAATGGGTAGCAAAATCCCAATCACGTTGGTCGCCACAAGGCACAGCCATTACTGCTCCGGTTCCGTAACTTGCCAACACATAATCGCCTATCCAAATTTGCACTTTATCTCCAGTAAACGGATGAATGGCAAACGCTCCGGTATTTGCTCCAGTAATATTTTTAATATCAGACTGTCTGTCTCTTTCCGATTTTAATGAAGCTGCTTTTTGGTAAGCTTCCACCTCAGCTTTTTGCTCAGCAGCGGTAATTTCATTTACCAACGGATGTTCTGGTGCTAACACCATAAAAGAAACACCAAAAATGGTATCGGGTCTTGTCGTAAAAACCTCAATAGCCCCCTCCAACTCCCCCAAAGGGGGAGAGGTGGTAAATCGTACGGAAGCCCCAACACTTTTCCCTATCCAGTTTCTTTGAATATCTTTAATAGATTCTGACCAATCCAAGCCTTCTAAACCGGAAAGTAACCGCTCGGCATACGCAGTAATTCGCATGCTCCACTGACGCATTAGTTTTTGTTCAACAGGATGTCCGCCACGCTCAGAAACACCATCTTTAATTTCATCATTGGCTAATACGGTTCCCAACGCAGGACACCAATTTACCCATGTATCCGATAAAAAAGCTATTCGGTAATTCATTAGCATTTTTTGCTGCTCTTCTTCGCTCCAATGGTTCCATTCTGCTGCCGAAAAATTAGCTACATCAGTACAAACAGCATTTACGGCTGCATTTCCGTTGGTTTTAAATTGTTCTATTAGCGTATCTATTTTTTCTGCTTTGTCGGAGTCTTTATTATACCATGAATTAAATAATTGCTTAAATATCCATTGCGTCCATTTGTAATAATTGGGGTCGGAAGTTCTAACTTCTCTGTCCCAATCAAACGAAAAACCTATTTTATCCAACTGGTTTCTGTAGCCTGGAATTACATTTCCTTGTTTGTCCACACCACCTTCAATATTTACTTTGGTAGTAACCGCAGGGTGCTGACCAGTTTGAATGGCATATTGTTCAGCAGGTAACCCAAAAGAATCATAACCCATGGGATGCAATACGTTGTAACCTTGTAACCTTTTAAAACGAGCATACACATCAGAAGCAATATAACCTAGTGGATGTCCTACATGCAAACCCGCTCCTGAAGGGTAAGGAAACATGTCTAACACATAATATTTGGGTTTAACACTGTTATCTTCAGCAACAAAAGTTTTGTTGTCTGCCCAATACTTTTGCCATTTCTCTTCAATCTCGTTAAATTGATATTGCATCGTTAATAAGTCTTTAAATGAGGTGCGAAATTAACAAATAATAGCTGTATTTTTGTTGGTAAATTTGGAAAAGACGATATTATTAGCACTCGCAAAGACTGTTTTCAATTAGAGAATAGAGAGGTTAAGAAGTTTATGAGAACTCTCCCCCAACCTTTCTCTTATAAGAGAGGGGAGAAGTTATCGCAAGATAACTTGGGGTGAGTTGATTAAATTTAATAATTGCGTCTTTGCGAGAGCCATATTTTGAAAGAAACTAAAATAAGGATTAACAAGAATTGTAAATAATTTAAAATCTTTATTGGCGTTTTAGTAAAAAATATAAACCTTTGCGTCCTTGCGTCTTTGCGAGAAATAAACTTTGCGAAAAACAAAACTTAAAACTAATTATGTCAACCAATAATCAATCACATACCAAAAGACGCTTAATGTCTTCTTATTTCACAACCATCATTAGTATATCGTTAGTGCTTTTTATGTTGGGAATATTAGGATTAATCTTGCTAAACACGCAACAAATTTCTAATCATGTAAAAGAAAATATTGGTTTTTCCATTATCCTTAAAGGCGAAATTAAAGATGTGGACATTAACCAAATTAAAAAAACCTTAGATGCCGAAACCTATGTTAAAGCGACCCATTTTATCCATCCGGATTCTGCTGCTGCAGAATTACAAAGAGATTTAGGTGAAGATTTTATCAGCTTTTTAGGGTATAATCCGCTGTTGCCATCCATAGATGTAAAACTAAATGCCGATTATGCCAATACCGATAGCCTAAGCATTATTGAAGCTGATTTATTAAACAACCCTAATATAAAAGAAGTTATCTATCAAAAAGATTTAGTGAGTTTGGTGAATCAAAATGTTAAAAAAATTAGTTTTTACATGTTGGCTTTTAGTGGTTTACTGCTTTTTATAGCTACTGCTTTAATTAACAACACCATCCGATTATCTATTTACTCCAAACGATTTTTAATAAAAACCATGCAGTTGGTCGGAGCTCGTCATTCTTTTATTAGGAGACCATTTGTTTTGCAAGGAATTGGCAACGGAATTGTGAGTGCATTTATAGCAATAGGATTAATAGTTACCATTTTGTATTATCTTCAAAAACAATATCCTCAATTGATTGATTTTAAAAATATTGAGTTGTATGGGGCATTATTTTTAATAATAATTGTTATAGGTATTATCATTTCTTGGATATCTACGAATCTTGCTGTTAGTAAGTATTTGAGAATGGAATCAGGAGATTTATATTGATTTCAAATAGTTGTCTGTAATGTCAAGAGACTGAACTGTAAAGTTCAAATTCGTGGCTTTAACCCAGAAAATTCATGAATTTTCTACGATATAAGTAATACCAACAAATTTAGCTATTTTCAATAACCCAAATTTGGGTATTACTAAATCGGGATTAACCGCTTTGCTTCCCACAGCCCTTCGCACATTCATACAATTCGCTTCGCTTTTGCATGAATAAAGCGGGTTAAAACGAGGATAACAAAGTTGGGCTTTACAGAAGACTCTAGTGTCTGTCTTTTTAGTCGAGAGTTTGGTTCAGAATGTTCGAGACCGAGGTTTCGATGACTTGAAAATCAGGAGTGTACTAAAGTACATGACTGATTTGAAAGTCGAGAATAACGAAGATATCGGACATTATGGACAAACTCTATATACATTTAAAATAATCAAAAGGTTCCAAGCAATCCTTACATTGATAGAGTGCTTTACAGGCTGTTGAGCCAAATTGACTTTTCAAAACTGTGTTTTTTGAACCACATTGAGGACATTGAACAATTTTTGGCCCGTTTTCAAACAATACTCCCTTATCATGCGAACCTTTTACAGGTGGAGCTATTCCATATTTATTTAGCTTTTCCAACGCTTCATCGCTCATCCAATCGGTAGTCCAAGCAGGAGAATAGACCATTTGTAGTTCTACATTTTCAATGCCTTCAGTATGTAGTTTTTTTTTGATTTCATCTTCAAACATTTTCATGGCAGGGCAGCCACTATACGTTGGTGTTATTGTAATGATAACTTTATTGGAAAGCACTTCTACCTCTCTTAGCACCCCTAAATCAACAATGGTTATTACAGGGATTTCAGGGTCAGGGATTTCAGCTAAAAAATCCCAAATCTGTTGTTTTGTATATTTATTTTGATAGTTCAAGATTTAAAGTTTGAGGTGGACTATACAAAGAACATTCCATGGAAAATAATCTACCACGTTGCCTCAGGATAAGCCCGGGGTAAAAATTGCATTTCTGCCAAGAGATGACCTAAACATTCAGCATGTCGACCTTCCAAACTACCTGATTGCATATAGGCATCTTCTGGACGTTGCAATGTAGCTCTGTGAAGTACTTCGTTAACGGTGTTGTCCCAGTTTTTCTTAATGTCTTTTAAATTAACAGCAATTCCTTCTTTTATCAAAATTTCGTCCACTTCATTCATAGCAAACAAATCACCTGTAAACATCCATAAATCATTGATTGAATCTTGAATTTTTTGATGACTTTCTTCTGTACCACCTCCTAAACGAACCATCCATTCACTAGAGTGACGTAAATGATAGGTAACTTCTTTGATTGATTTAGCCGAATGAGCAGCTATGATTTCATCTTTACTGTTTCTTAATGCACTGTATAAATGATATAAAAAGGCATCATGCAAAAAGTTACGGGCAATGGTATCTCCAAAATGTCCATTTGGACGTTCAGAAAGTAAAGTGTTATAAAATTCTCGTTCGTTACGTTTGAAAGCAAAATCATCTTCGGACTTTCCCTTTCCTTCTAATTCTCCTGCATAAGAGAGCATAGTTCTAGCTTGACCGAAAAAATCTAATGAAAGATTAGTAAGTGCAATATCTTCTTCTAGTGTTGGTCCATTGCTGCACCATTCTGCCATTCGTTGTCCTAAAATTAAGCTTGTATCCCCTAATCGTAAGCAATATTTTATTAATGCGTCTTTTGTTGTCATTTTTAGTCCCTCCCTACCTCCGTTAGCTAACGGAGGAGTTTCCAACACACTTGACTAAAATTGCAAGTTTAGTTGGATGGTTTTTTTTAATTGTTTCTACTATGTTATTTACTATTCATTTTTTTTGCCCCTCTACACAAGCCCCAATAGCTATCGGGGTTGGAGAGACTTAAATATGTTTAGCTCCTTCAGGCATTACATAATGTGTTGGATGTCTGTACGCTTTATCGTTAGCAGGGTCAAAAAACGCACCCACATCATCAGGTAAAGATGAAACGATAGCGTTTAGAGGGACAACCCAAATGCACGTACCTTCATTTCTTCTTGTATATAAATCTCGAGCATTTTGCAATGCCATTTCTTTGTCGGTAGCATGAAGGCTACCCGCATGTTTGTGTGGCAGTCCAGGTTTGCTTTGTACAAACACTTCCCACACATCTCCTTGATTATCTTTAATATTATCCATAAATCTTTATTTTTCTAATATATATAATTCTTAAATAACTCCCTTCCGTCAGTTAACGGATTGAGGTGGGCTTTACGCCACCAACTGCTTTTGTTTTTCTTTATGAGCATACGTTAAAGCTGCTTCACGCACCCATTTACCTTCGGCATGTGCTTTTTTGTGGTGGTCTAAACGCTGTTTGTTGCATGGGCCATTTCCTTTTACCACATTCCAGAATTCATCCCAATCCATTTTACCAAAATCATAATGTCCTCTAGCTTCATTCCATTTCAAATCCGGATCAGGAATAGTTAATCCAATAATTTCTGCTTGCCCTACTGTTTTATCAATAAATTTCTGACGCAATTCATCGTTGGTTTCCCTTTTTATTTTCCATTTTGTAGCGTTTCCTGTATTTGGAGAATCAGAATCGTGAGGACCAAACATCATAATAGAAGGCCACCAAAAACGATTAAGTGCATCTTGAGCCATTGCTTTTTGCTCAGGAGTTCCTTGTGCCATGTGGGCAATAATTTCATATCCCTGACGCTGGTGAAAACTTTCTTCTTTACAAATTCTTACCATTGCTCTGGCATAAGGACCATAAGAAGTGCGTTGCAACGAAACTTGATTTACAATCGCAGCACCATCCACTAACCAACCTACAGCACCCATATCTGCCCATGTAAGCGTTGGGTAATTAAAAATGCTCGAATATTTTGCTTTTTCCGTTTGTAGTTCTTCAATGTATTCATCTCTGCTTTTACCTAAAGTTTCTGCAGCTGAATACAGATATTGCCCATGACCAGCTTCATCCTGAATTTTTGCTAATAAAACTACTTTTGCTCTTAAACTTGGAGCTCTAGAAATCCAATTGCCTTCTGGTTGCATACCAATAACTTCTGAGTGAGCATGTTGAGAAATTTGTCGTTGCAAATGTTTACGATAATCTTCGGGCATCCAATCTTTAGGCTCTATCTTAATTTCAGCATCTATTTTTGCTTGAAATTCTTTTAATTTTTTTGCATCTTCCATAAGAATTGTAGTTAAATTTTTGATGTCCAAATTTAAGAAATAAAAAATTAATAGAATTGATTTTTCTAAGACACTAATAATCTTTAACGGATTATTATTTTGTAGGCAATAAATTTTACGCTAATTAAAAAAATTATAGTAAATTTGCAGACCATTAAATAATGGTCCTGTGGCCGAGCGGCTAGGCAGAGCTCTGCAAAAGCTCCCACAGCGGTTCGAATCCGCTCGGGACCTCAACAAAAAAACCTTGAATCTTTTGATTTGAGGTTTTTTTTATTTCTTTTTTTAACCTCAACTCATTTTCTAAAACTTGTTATCACGCTTTATTCATGCAATAGCGAAGCGAATTGTATGAATGTGCGAAGAGCTGTGGAAAGCAAAGCGGTTAATCCCTTCCGATAATTATCGGAGTAGTAATACCCATATTTGGGTATTACTTATATCGTATAAAATTTGTGAACCGAGCTTGCACGTTCAACGAAGTTAATTTTCTGGGTTATACCAATTGTAATTATAAAACAGTCCAAACTGTTTTATAATTTTATCCCGAAAGCTTTCGGGAGTTAATGCCGATGGAATCAAATAAATAGCCCAAATAAGGTGTAACCGATTTTGGACTATATTATTTACCCAATCGGTATTAGTTTCTACTCAATATTTATTTTATAATTCTTAACATTAGCTTAACATTAAATTGTTTTTAGATTAACTTATTGGATTGTTTGTTCCCCTACATTTGCCTAAATTATTACATTTTCAATCAATTAATTTTAACAAATAATTAAACTAGTAATATGAATTTTAACTTAATATTAACTTTTATTGCAGCCTTTTTTTTAAGTGTAATGGGTTTTTCTCAAGAAGTAACAAATGGTAAGTTTGGCAAAGGAATATATAATGTTATAGCTGCCGATAGTTCATGGAGCATGAAAGTAGGAGCAAGATTTCAATCGTTGTATATAGGTGAGTGGGATGTGGATGATAAAGGAAATTTTACGAATGGTAGTTCTAATTTCTTAATCAGAAGAGCTAGGTTGAAATTTAGTGGATTTGCTTACAGTCCAAAATTAGAATATAAGTTAGAGCTAGGCTTGAGTAATAGAGACATGTCAGGAGCAAATCAATATACCAGCAATTCTCCAAGATATATATTTGATGCATTATTGAAATGGAATTTTTATAAAAATTTTGTTTTATGGATGGGTCAAACCAAATTACCAGGAAATAGAGAGCGAGTAATTTCGTCAGGAGATTTGCAATTTGTTGATAGATCTATATTAAATAGTGCTTTCAATATAGATAGAGACATGGGCGTTCAACTGAGACATCACTTTAAAATAGGGAGTACATTTTTAGTTAGGGAAATAGTTGCTTTTTCTCAGGGAGAAGGAAGAAATATTACCTCTGGGAATCTTGGTGGTTATCAATATACCTATAGAGTTGAGTTTTTACCTTTTGGAGGATTTTCTAAAAAAGGCGATTATATAGGGGGCGATATAGCGAGAGAAGAAAAAGTAAAATTATCTGTTGCTGGAGCTTATGATATGAACGATAACGCTGTTAAGACAAAAAGTAATTTAGGAAGCTATATGATTAATGATATTGGGATGTATGAAACAGATATTCATACTTTTTTTATTGATGCCATGCTAAAATATAAAGGATTTTCATTAATGGCAGAATATGCTCAACGAGAAGCTGATAATCCTAAAGCAATAAATAGTGATGAAACACCTACAAATGACATAGTAAATGTAGGCAAAGGAATAAACTTGCAAATGGGTTATTTATTTAAGTCAAATTGGGAAGTGTCAGGGAGGTTTACGCAAATTGATTATATAAAAGAAATTACTGGAAAAGATGTAACAAGTCAATATACACTTGGAGTTTCAAAATATTTTTCTGGACATAAGTTGAAAGTACAATCTGACGTAAGTTATGCTACTTCAAATAATTTCACAACAGGAGGATTAATGAGCAGAATACAAATTGATCTTCATTTTTAAAAATATTTTATCTATTAAGCCTTAAATCAACTTTAAAATAGTCTAATAAATTCTAAAAATGTTAACAATTAATTAATGTATAAATAATAACGCTTTAACAGGATTGCTTTAGATAAAAACTAGTTTTGTACAAAAATTATATTCAATTAAAAATGAAAAGAAAAACAAACACCATTTTAACGCTAATTTTAGGAGCAATAGTAGTTTTAGGACTAGCTTCTTGTGGAGAAAATACGGAAAAAAACGAAACAACTACTGACGCAACAGCATTAACAGGCGACATTAAAATAGATGGTTCAAGTACGGTTTATCCAATAACCGAAGCGGTAGCAGAAGAATTTAGAGCAGAACAACCAAGGGTAAATATTACTGTTGGAGTTTCTGGAACCGGTGGTGGATTTAAAAAATTCTCGAGAGGAGAAACCGAAATCAGCGATGCATCAAGACCAATTAAAGACAAAGAAAAAACAGCATGTGAAGAAAACGGAATTAGTTATGTAGAATTAGAGGTGGCTTACGATGGTTTAGCGGTATTGGTTAACAAAGAAAATACATGGGTTGACCACTTAACCGTTGAAGAACTAAAAAAAATATGGGAACCTGCTGCACAAGGTGTAATTATGAAGTGGAATCAAATCAGAAAAGAATGGCCTAACGAAGAAATTCATTTATTCGGTCCTGGCGTAGCTTCTGGAACTTACGATTATTTTACACAAGTAATTAATGGTGAAGAAGGAGCTAGCAGAGGTGATTATACTGCTAGTGAAGATGACAATGTATTGGTACAAGGAGTTTCGACCGATAAATTAGGTTTAGCCTTTTTTGGTTTAGCCTATTACGAAGAAAATGCAGATAAATTAAAATTAGTTGGTGTTGATGGCGGAGAAGGTGTTGTTCTTCCTACACAAGAAACAGTTGCAAACGGTACATACCAACCATTATCTCGACCAATATTTATTTATGTAAGTAACAAAGCCGCCCAAAAAGAAGAAGTAATTTCTTTTGTTAACTTTTATTTGGAAATTGTGCCTTCCATTTCAAAAGAAGTGGGATATGTGCCAATTCCAAGCGAAATGCTTGCAAAACAAGTAGAAAAATTTAAAAAATTTGTGTCAAAGAAATAGTTAATAACAAAGTCCGAAGACCAAAGACCGAAGTGAGAAGACTGAAGTTAAAAATACTTCCGTCTTCGGACTTCCAATCTTTTTAGTAGACGTAATAATGAGGACGAGAACACAGGAAAATATAATTGAAGCACTTTTAAAGCTAGCCACTTCAATTACTATTTTAACTACCGTAGGAATAATTGGGGTGTTGCTTTATGAAACTATTGCTTTTTTTAAAGAAGTATCCATCATTGAATTTCTTACCGACCTTGAGTGGACTCCTTTATTTTCTCAAAAACATTTCGGTATTCTTCCTTTGGTTTCTGGAACTATTCTCACAACATTAATCGCAATTGGTGTTGCGTTGCCTTTAGGATTAACCATTGCTATTTATTTAAATATGTACGCCCCAAAAGGATTTAGAAAATCTTTTAAGCCCATGTTAGAGGTTTTAGCCGCTATACCAACTGTTGTTTATGGCTTTTTTGCATTAACAGTGGTTACACCATTTTTACAATCCATTTATCCCAATTTAGCAGGTTTTAATGCCTTATCAGCAGGTATTGTGATGGGAATAATGATAATTCCTTTTGTATCCTCTTTAAGCGAAGATGCTTTGTATGCTGTGCCTAAAACACTAAAAGAAGCCTCTTTTGGAATGGGTGCTACTCGTTTTCAAACTTCTTTTAAAGTGATGGTTCCAGCAGCATCATCAGGCATTATTGTTTCTGTTATTTTAGCCATTTCAAGAGCCATAGGCGAAACCATGATTGTTGCTATTGCAGCTGGTCAGCAACCTCGATTAACATTTGACCCAACCGTTCCAATTGAAACCATTACTGCCTATATTGTTCAAGTTAGTATGGGTGATGTTCCTCATGGTTCATTAGAATATCGAACAATTTTTGCTGCTGGAATCACACTGTTCATCTTTACCTTTTTATTGAACACCCTTAGTTTTTGGATAAAGAAAAAATACCAAGAAAAATATGACTAATGCACTAAAAAATAAACTTATCGACAACGCTTTTAAAGTGTTTGGTATTATTTGTACGCTTTTTGGTTTGGTTATATTAGGTATCTTAATTTTTAATATAGCTGAGGTAGGTTTAACACGAATTGATTGGAATTTTATTACCAGTTTACCTTCTAGAAAAGCTGAAAAAGCAGGTATTTATACTGCGTTAATGGGAACTGTATGGATCTTGTTTTTAACGGCTATCATTGCTTTTCCGATTGGCGTTGGAGCAGGAATATACTTGGAAGAATATGGTAAAAAATCGAAATGGGCTAATTTTTTAGAAATTAATATTTCCAACTTAGCTGGAGTTCCTTCTATTATTTACGGTCTGTTAGGCTTAGAAATTTTTGTACGTGCTTTTAATATGGGAGGAAGTATATTAGCAGGAAGTTTTACACTTGCATTATTGATATTACCCATTATTATTGTTTCAACCAGAGAAGCATTAAAAGCTGTTCCAAGTTCTATCAAAGATGCTTCGGTTGCCTTGGGAGCTTCTAAATGGCAAACCATTTGGAATCAAACTTTACCAGCATCAATAGGTGGAGTTTTAACAGGTGTTATTTTAGCAATTTCTCGTGCAATTGGCGAAACAGCTCCTTTAATTGTTGTGGGTGCTTTGGCCTATGTTCCTTTTGCTCCTTCAAGTCCTATGGACGAATTTACCGTAATGCCCATACAAATATTTAACTGGGTATCTAGACCACAGCATGAATTTGCAGTAAATGCAGCTGCAGCAATAATTATTTTATTATTAATTACTTTTATGATGAATGGTGTGGCGGTTTATTATAGAAACAAATGGCAGAAAAAAATTAAATGGTAAGATGCAAGTACTAGAAAAACAACAAATAATGACAGGTTCTCAAAAATTAATAGAAGAAAAAAAAACCATTATAGAAGCAAGAGATGTAAATGTTTTTTATGGACATTTTCAAGCTTTAAAAGGTATTAATCTCACTATAAAAGAAAATTCAGTTACTGCTTTTATTGGTCCTTCTGGTTGTGGCAAATCTACATTTTTACGCTGTTTTAATCGTATGAACGACTATATTGATGAGTTTTGTTTAGATGGTGAAATTTTAATTGATAATAATAAAATTTATTGGAATAAAATTGTTGTAGAGGAACTGAGAAAAGAAGTTGGTATGGTTTTTCAAAAACCCAACCCATTTCCAAAAACAATTTTCGAAAACGTGGCTTACGGTCTAAAAATTCATGGTATAAAAGACAAAACCTACATAGAAGAACAAGTTGTAAAATCGCTCAAAGATGTTGCCTTGTGGGATGAAGTAAAGGATGATTTAAAAAAATCTGCATTAGCTTTGTCTGGTGGTCAACAACAACGATTATGTATAGCCAGGACTTTAGCAGTTGAACCAAAAATTATATTAATGGACGAACCAACTTCAGCGTTAGATCCAATTTCAACTGCAAAAATAGAAGAGCTATTATTTGATTTAAAACAAAAATATACCATCGTAATTGTTACCCACAACATGCAACAAGCTGCAAGAATTAGTGATAAAACAGCATTTTTTTACATGGGTGATTTGATAGAATATGATGATACCAAAACAATATTTACCAATCCGAAACAAGAAAAAACTCAAAACTATATTACTGGAAGATTTGGATAATCTCCCCAATCCTGATTATTCGGGACTACGAAGATGCTCGAAACAAAAAACACCAAACTTATGACACATTTAGATTCAGAATTAAAGCAAATAAAACAACAAGTTATCGAAATGATGACCTTGGTAAGAAATCAATTAGCGAAAGGAAAAAATGCTGTTTTAACTTTTGATAAAGACTTGGTTCACGAAATAAATGCCAACGAAAAAAGGGTAAATGCCATGGAATTAAGTATCGACAGAGCTATTGAAAATACGTTAGCATTATATACTCCTGTTGCAGTAGATTTACGGTTTGTAATGGCTTCTTTTAAAATTAGTGCAGATTTGGAAAGAATAGGTGATAATGCTGTTGGAATTGCCAAATACATTAACCATGTGAACGAACAACTTACTGCTGCCGAACTTGATAAAATAAAGTTTGTTGAAATGTATGAAAACGCTCTGTTAATGCTAGAAGATGTATTTGAAGCTTTTGAAAAAGAAGACACCAAATTAGCAAGAGAAGTTTTTGTAAAAGATAAAGTATTAAACAAAATAAATTTAAACGCAGCTAGTATTACTATTCAGTTTATACAGCAAACGCCCGATAAAATTAATAATTACCTTTATTTGTTATCTATTATACGAAAACTTGAGCGTGTAGGCGATTTAGCTAAAAATATTGCTGAAGAATTGATTTTTTATATCGAAGCCAAAGTGTTGAAACACCATAAAAAAAAATAAACCCAATCGGGCTTTGCGTAATTTGTTAACATTAACTTAACATTAGCTTAATATTTAATTATTGTTGTTATAAACAATAATTCCACTAATTTTACCATACTTTTTTAATACAATTTTCTAATTAGCAATTAGTAAAAAAAACTATGTCAAATCAATCAAAAAATAAGCAGGTATCATTGAGAAAAATGCTCAAGACAAAAACAGTGCTTTTAAATACGCTTGCAGAATTAATAGCTTCCACTATTTTTTCATCATTGTATTTTATTTTTATCAGCCGTTACCTTAATGAAAAATTTCATACCGATTATGTAATGCTATCTTTTTCTGTTGGTTTAGCTTTTTTTGCCGCTGTTTATATCCCTTTTCATACTTATCGAATTCACATTATCCCATTCATAACACTAATTACTTCGTTGAGGAGAAAAAATCCTTTTATTCTTCTACATAAAATTCCAGCTCAAATTGTAGGAGCTTTTCTTGGTGTACTTATATTTAATACCATTAATGAAAGAACTACACAAATTAACATTGAAAACTATCAATTAATAAATTTAAATGATTCCTCTTTGTTGATTTTCATTAACACCATAACAGCTTCATTACTTTGTTATGGTTTTTATATGATTAGAGTCCTTTTTAAATCAAAACAGCTTGTAGGAACTGTTTACTTAAGCCTGTTTTTTAGTGTTCTATTTGCAGCTACTTCCTTTTTCGCAAACACTTCTGCTTTAAATCCTTTTGGGTATTTGTTTTACGACTTATTAGGCAATCAAACCATCAAGGAACAAGCTATTCCTTTTATTTTTATTAATCACATTATTGCTCCAATTGTTGGCGTTTTATTAATCTTTTATTACATCAAACCAAAAGTATTATCTTTTAAAAAATAACTATAACTCATGAGTAAATTAAGTTTAGCATCACAAATAATAGGTGAAAAAAGATACGAATCGCTCCTTTTGTTTGGATTACAAGAACGTACTTTTTTACGCTTATTAGCTGCTTTTGTAGTGATTGCAGCTATTTTCTATCCTTACCCAAGAGTAGCCATGTGGATAGGCTTTATGTTTGCAGGATATTCAGCCATTGCCAATGATTCTATCCAAACTATAGGCACTTTTATTTCTTCCAACAGTGAGCAAAAATGGTGGAAACTATGGCTTTGGATAGGAGGTATTTTTGTTGTTACCGTACTTTACAGTTGGTTAATGTATGATGGAGATGTTTCTTTTCAACGATTGACATCTAAAGGATTTTCTGAATCTCCAACTGAATTTCACTTTTTGCAAATTATAGCACCTGTTATTTTACTCTTAATTACTCGATTAAGAATGCCTGTTTCCACAACATTTATGTTGCTAAGCTGTTTTAGTGCCGATGCATCTGGAATTATAGGAGTTACTCAAAAAAGTTTGATGGGTTATGGATTGTCATTTGTTGTAGCCATGTTAGTTTGGTATTTATTAGCAGGAGTCATTAATAAACTTACTCAAGGAAAACCCCACCCGGCATGGAGAATTGCTCAATGGATAATAAGTGGTTGGCTATGGAGTATGTGGATTACTCATGATGCTGCTAACATTGCTATTTTCTTAAACAGAAGCTTAACACTAACCGATTTCATCATTTTTGCCTCTTTTATCTTTTTTGGATTGGGAATTTTATTCTACTTACGAGGTGATAAAATTCAAAAAATTATTACAGAAAAATCTCAAATGGTTGATGTGAGGGCTGCAAGTGTTATTGATTTGGTATATGCATTTATTTTATTTGTTTTCAAAGAATGGAGTAACATTCCTATGAGTACAACTTGGATTTTTCTTGGTCTTTTAGGTGGTAGAGAATTAGCCATGCAATTATCTAAAAAAGCAGAAACAAACAGATCAATGGGAGGAACAATAAAAATGATTCTCAGAGATGTAGGTTTTGCTGCTTTAGGTCTAGTTATTTCTGTTGCTCTAGCAATAGCTGTTAACGTGAACATCCAAAACGAACTTAAAGTTTATTTGGGTTGGTAAATTACGATTGACGATTGACGAATATTGAATTATGAATTATCAGTTATAAATTAACAAGATGGACTTTACATTTATAGATACATTAAGAATCATTGGAGCTTTAGGCTTATTTATTTATGGTATAAAAATCATGAGTGAAAGCATCCAAAAATCATTTGGACCAGCACTAAAAATGCTTTTTAATGTAATGACCAAAAATAGATTTTCAGGAATCATAGCTGGTTTTATGATTACCTCTCTTATTTTTTCATCATCTTCCGCCACCGTAATGGCTGTTAGCTTTGTGAATACTGGTTTAATAACTCTAGCAGAATCTGTTAGTATTATGTTGGGTGCAAATGTGGGAGCAACAGTTATTTCTTGGTTAGTTTCTGTTTTTGGGTTCAATGCAGATTTTTCTTTTATCTATTTAATGATTTTTGCTGTTGGAACTCCTCTTATCTTTTCAAGTAAAAACAAATTAAAATACATTGGTGAATTTATTTTTGGTGTTGCCCTTTTATTTTTAGGACTATCCGAAATTATTTCTACAATGCCCAATTTGAATGATTCTAATTATCTTTTTTCATTTTATGAAAACACTTCATCATTAGACTTTTTTAATAATATATTTTTTGTTTTTGTAGGCGTTTTACTTACGATCATACTTCAATCATCAAGTGCATCAATCGTATTTACCCAAGTACTTTGTTTTAATGGCATCATTCCTTTTGAAGTAGCAATACCAATGGTATTAGGTCAAAATTTTGGCAGAACAATAAATACAGAAATTGCTTCAATAACTGGTAATGTGTTTGCAAAAAGATCTGCAAGAATTCACTCTTTAGTTAATATTTTTGGTTTAGTTTGGATGCTCATTTTTCTATCCGTTTTTCCTGTTCTAGATGGATTAGATTATATCATGATTGAAGTATTTCACTTAGATTCTGTTTTTCAATCAAATAGTGCCCCTATAGGTATTGCTCTGTTTCATTCACTCTATAACATTATTAATGTTGCCATAATGATTTGGTTCATCCCTCAACTAGTTAATTTAGCAACAAACACCATAAAATCAAAAGGAGATACCGATGAAGAATTCCGTTTAGAGCATATTAGCACTGGCATTATGGCTACCCCAGAAATGTCAATTATTGAAGCTCAAAAAGAAATTGCTAAGTTTGGGAAACTTATTAATAAAATGAATGAACTTATAAAAACATTGCTTACCGAGCAAGATGCTGAAAAAGTAGATACGATAATTCATAAAATAAAGAAATATGAAAATATTACTGATAAAATTGAACAAGATGTTGCTGATTATTTAACAAAAATTTCTCAAGGTGAAATGAGCGAAAACTCATCCATACAAATAAGAGGAATGTTAAGTATAATTGGAGATTTAGAACGTATTGGAGATATTTATTATCAAATTTCTAAAGTGCTAGAAAGAAAGTTTGAAGAAAAAATATGGTTTACTCCTGAACAAAGAAAAAACATACTTGATATGTTGGTTATCTTAGATGAAGCATTAGTAATTATGCAAAAAAACCTTACTAGTAATTATGCAGATGTAACTAAAAAACATGCTGTGGACATAGAACAAGCACTTAATTTATATAGAAAAAAAATAAGAAAAGAACATTATAAAAATGTAGAGCAAGGAGCATACAGCTTCCAAAACGCAGCCATTTATAGTGATTTATTCAATTCCCTTGAAAAAGTTGGTGATCATGTTATCAATGTTACCGAAGGAGTGGTTGGCGAAATTTAAAAATAAACAATTCTTATTTAATAACTCTACAAAATCCTTTTACTAAAGCATTCATTTTTGCTCTAATTTGGCACTATGAACTATTTAGATATTATCATTATAATTCCTTTGATTTGGGGTGCTTACAAAGGTTTTAGAAAAGGGTTTATTATTGAAATAGCCTCCTTAATCGCATTGATTTTAGGAATCTGGGGAGGCATTAACTTCTCATCTTATTCTGCTGATATTTTAAGTAAAACATTCCATATTTCTTCAGAAATAATACCATTACTTTCTTTTGTGGTTACTTTTATAGGTATAGTAATTTTGGTTTTTTTTATAGCTAAAATGCTCGAAAGAATTGTAAAAATGGTTGCACTTGGTATAGTAAACAGAATTGCAGGTATGGTATTTGGAATGATGAAATTTGGAATTATTATTAGTGTAATTTTAAATTTAGTAAATACAATCGATGCCGAAGTTTCATTTATAGAAAATGACATGAAATCAAAATCATTGTTATTTCAACCTTTAAGCGATTTTTCTTCTACCTTGTTTCCAAAACTAAATGAAATAAAAGAAAAAACAGCTTCTTGGAAAAATGAAATTGTTAATCAAGTGCTTGAATAAAATAATAATCGAACTCAGGTTATTTACCCGCTTTATTCATGCAAAAGCGAAGCGAATTGTATGAATGTGCGAAGGGCTGTGGGAAGCAAAGTGGTTAATCCCTTCCGATAATTATCGGAATAGTAATACCCAAATTTGGGCTATTGAAAATAGCTAAATTTGTTGGTATTACTTATATAGTAGAAAATTTGTGAACCGAGCTTGCGAATTCAACGAAGTTAATTTTCCGGGTTAATGCTTTTAAAACAATATTTATGAGTAACCAAAGTTTAAAAGTATATGAATAAATTAAAAATATATTTCACACTCGTCTTTTTTATAGCTGTTAGTTTAAACGGATTTTCCCAGTTTAACACACCAGAAGACATGAAAGAAGCAAAAGAAATGCTTGCTATTTGTAATAGTTTCACCTTTTTAGATCTTTATAATTCCGATAGAGAAATTATTCCTGAAGGATACAAAAAAACTTACACATCAGGAACCTTAGGTATGGACAACAAATATCAAATTTATCAAACAGAAAAAACAGCAGTAATTAATCTGAGAGGTTCCACAGCAAAGAAAATAAGTTGGATGGAAAACATTTATTCATCAATGATTTCTGCTAATGGATTTATTGTACTTCCTGAAGATACTTTTTTTTATAAATTTGCTTCAGACACAGCTGCTAATGTTCATGCTGGATACACATTAGGCGTTGCTTTTTTAGCAAAAGGACTTATTTCAGCTATAAAAAGTTTAAACTATGATGGGATTTACAACATTACGTTAACTGGTCATAGTCAAGGAGGTTCACTTGCAATTTTAATAAGAGCTTACCTTGAAAATTTACCAAAAGGCACAATAGATAGCAGAAATCAGTTTAAAACATTTGCATTTGCTCATCCTAAAGTTGGTAATAAAGAATTTGTTTCAAACTATGATAGTTATTGTGAAAAATGGAGTAGCTATAGTATTGTAAATACAGCTGATTTTATTCCAAAAATGCCCTTATCAGTTGCCGAGCAAGAAACAAATTCTCTGCAAAGCATTGCTTCCTTATTTTTTGACAAATCATCTCCAAGTCTTAAAGAAATAATTGGAAAAAAATTAGGAGGTATTTATGGAAATAGCATTTCAAATTACATGAAATCATCATCCGAATCAATTCACAAAAACATTTCTAAAGAACTTGGAACTATCGAAATGCCTCCCTACCAGGACGAAATAAACTATGTTGAAATGAGTAATAGAATAGAATTAAATAAATTTGAATACCCTAAAATTCTCAAAGATTCATTAGCTCTACAAAATGAATCCTCAATATCATCTACAAAAAAAAGTGAAGAAGACAGTTCAATATACAAAGAAGAACCTAGTTTTTTTCAACACAAACCCTACAATTATTATGTTGGTTTTTTAAAAGAATTCTACCCAATAGAATATGAAGAACTTACAATAAAATACCTTCCAGAAAACCTGTAAATCCGAGTTCGATTATCGCATTTTTTCTTTAATCACAAGCACTAAGTTTTTATAAAAAATAAAGATTTTACAATTTTTATAATTCATGATATTTATCATAATCAAACAGCATGTAAACTATTAATTTTATTACCAATGTTTGCTGATTCCTCAATTATAAAAAATAGAATTTCCACCATTATTTTGGCCGGAGGTCATTCAATCCGAATGAACTATCCAAAAGCATGGTTAATGTATAATGAACACGATACCTTTTTAGAATCTATCATCAATAGCTATCAACAAATAGGAATTAAACCAATAGTGGTTTTAAATGTTGCTTTTATGGAGAATTCGTGGCATCCTTTTTTAGAACGTATTCTCGAAAAAGCAATTATAATCAAAAATTACCATCCAGAAAAAGGAAGGCTTTATTCATTAGCATTGGGTTTAAACGAATTGAAAACCGAAGAGGCTGTATTTATTCATAATGTAGACCAACCTTTTGTTGAATCAGAAGTTATAAATGAATTACTTAAAAACTTTGAGCCTAACGGAATCACTTTGCCATCGTTTAATGGCAAAAACGGGCATCCTGTTTTAATTGGTAAACCAGTTATTAATGAGATTAAAAATCATTACTCCGAATACCAAACTTTAAAAGATGTTTGGAAGTTTTTTCCTAAAAAAAGAGTTGAAGTAAATAGTAAAAACGTGTTAATCAATATTAATACGCCTGAGGAATATAAAAGTCTCCCCAACCCCAAAATAAATTCGGGACAGGCTCCCTTCTTCGGAAGGGCTTGTGTGGCTAATTTAACAAAGGGTCATGACCCCTTGTCAAAAACAAAAATGAATAACAAACTATTATGAATTATAAAGAATGAATCGGTTAATTTTAATTACTATAGTAGGCAAGTGTGCTGGAATCTACTCCCTTTCGGGGAGGCTTGGAGGGACTAATGAATATCTATAACGAAATAGAACAATTAAGAACAAGTGGAATAGATGCCGCACTTTGTACCATTATTCACACCAAAGGTTCAACACCTCGAAAAGTAGGTGCAAAAATGTTGGTTTTGATTGATGGTAGTATTAAAGGAACAATTGGAGGGGGAAATTTAGAAAAAGAAGTTATAAAAAATGCTTTGATTCAATTAAAAAAGAATGAGCCTAAACTTTTTAAACACGACTTGTTGCATCAGCACAACATGTGTTGTGGCGGAACGGTAGAAATTTTTATAGAACCATTAGAAAAAATGAAACGACTCTATATTTTTGGGGCAGGACACACTGGGCAAGCATTAGTAAAATTTGCTATGTCAATGGATTTTGAAATTTTTGTAATTGACGATAGAAAAGAATACATCGACCAACTAAAAGAATTTTCAGCAATTAATAAACTACATGTTGATTATAAGAAAGCATTGCCCACATTACCCTTTGATGAAAATACATTTGTAGTGATTTTAACCTACGAACACGAAATTGACAGAGATATTTTATCTTATTGTATAAAAAAACCACATGCTTATTTAGGTATGATTGGTAGCCAACGTAAAATTGAAATGACAAAAAAAATGTTTCTAGATGCTGGAATAGCCACCAAAGAACAATTAGAAAAAGTGAATATGCCCATTGGTGTAAACATTTTAGCAGAAACACCCGAAGAAATTGCGGTAAGTATTTTGGCAGAATTGATTGAAGTTAAAAACAGTCGTTAGGGCTTAGCAAAAAGGAATTAGTTAATAAAACCTCTGTGACCTCTGTGTCTCTGTGGTAAAATAAAGTAAAATGAAAAAAGTAGCAATAGTAACAGGAGCAGCAAAAGGAATAGGCAAAGCTATTGCCGAACGGATGATTGCCGAAAACTACATTACCATTTTAGTAGATGTGGATGTTGAAAACGGAAATATACTTGCCAACGAATTGGGCGAAAACGCTCATTATTATAACTGCGACATCAGGAAAGAAAAGGCTGTTGAAGAATTGTTCCAAACAGTTATCAAACAATTCAATCGATTAGATGCTTTGGTAAACAATGCAGGTATAATAAAAGACAATATGATTTGGAAAATGCCAACCGAAGATTTTGATGCCGTAATTGATATCAATTTAAAAGGAACTTGGCTCATGTGTAAAAATGCTGCCAGTATTATGAAAAACCAACAAAACGGACGAATTGTAAACATCGCATCTCGAGCTTGGCTAGGCAATCCTGGCCAATCCAACTATTCAGCTTCAAAAGCTGGAGTGGTGGGTTTAACTAGAGTATTAGCATTAGAATTAGGTAAACATGGTGTTTTGGTAAATGCCATTGCTCCAGGTTTAATTGATACTCCACTTACCCAAAAATTACCTTTAGACGTACAAGAAAAATTAATACAAGCACAACCCACCAAAGCAATGGGTAAACCAGAAGACATTGCCAATACCGTAGCATTTTTGTGTAACGAAAAAACACAATTTATTACTGGGCAAACTATTTACGTAGATGGAGGGAAAAGTATTGGAGCAGGGATTTAGTAGAAAATAAAAAGTCAAATTATGGAGATAATAAAACTAATTGTAAACGGAAAAGAACACAACGTAATTGTTGAACCACACGAAACATTAGCACACGTTTTACGTGAAAAAATTCAATTAACAGGAACTAAATTAGGTTGCGAACAAGCCAGTTGCGGAGCTTGTACCGTTTTTGTTGATGGAAAAGTTGTTCAAAGTTGTATAACACCAGCATTACGTGTTGCAGGAAGTGTAATTACTACCATTGAAGGTATTGCCGACCAAAATAAACTCCACAAACTACAAGAAAAATTTGTAGAAAAAGGGGCCGTTCAATGCGGATATTGTACTCCGGGTATGATTATGACTTCGTTAGACTTTTTAGAAGAAAACCCAAACCCAACTACCGATGAAATTAAAGAAGCTTTATCTGGAAATCTTTGTCGTTGTACTGGTTATGTAAAAATTATAGAAGCGGTTGAAGCTTATGTATCCCACCCCAATCCGTCAGCTGACGGAAGGGAGTTAGCAGCTACGTACTCTCCTCCGCCAACTGGCGGAGAGTTGGAGGGGGCTTGGGCTCGTGTAGGTCAACCTCGCCCTTATATTGAAGCAACAAAAAAAGTTCAAGGAACAGCTGATTATGCTGATGATATTAAAATTAAAAATACTTTGGTTTGTAAATTTTTACGAAGCATTCATGCTCATGCCAAAATAAACAGTATCGATACTTCTAAAGCACAAGCCGTTCCTGGTGTTAGAGCCGTTATTACAGGTAAAGAATTGCCAATATCATTTGGCGTTTTACCTATTTCGCAAGATGAAACTGCGATGGCTATAGAAAAAACGCGTTACATTGGCGAAATAGTTGCTGCCGTTGCTGCCGATACCGAAGAAATTGCTCAATATGCCTGTTCATTAATTAAAGTGGACTATACACCAATTCGTCCGTTTTTTGATATGCAAGAATGTTGTGAAGATATTGGAACAGACGAAAAAATTCACGCTTACGGCAAGTTCAACAACAATATTCATAAAAAAGCCGAGTTGCGTTTTGGCGACCAACAAGAAGGTTTAGCTGCTGCCGATAATAGATTAAAAGTGGACTTTGATTTTCAAGGAATTAATCACGGATTTACCGAACCTCATGCCGCAACAGCTTGGTGGGACGAAAATGGTTTAACCATTATTACAGCCACTCAAGTTCCTCATTATTTACACCGATTTTTGGCCAAAGTAATGGAAGTGCCTATGAATCGTGTTCGAGTAATAAAACCTTATGTTGGCGGTGGTTTTGGTGGTAAATCCGACCCATTTCCTCACGAAATGATTGTGGCTCATTTATCACGAATTTTAGGTCAACCAGTAAAGGTTCGTTTTACTCGTGAAGAAGTTTTTCTATCCAATCATGGGCGACATCCTACCAAATTAACGATTGATATGGGTGTGAGTAACGATGGTATTATTCAAGCCTTAGATGCCGATGTAATTATTGATGGCGGTGCTTACGGTAGTTTTGGAGTGGTAACAACGTACTACAACGGTGTGCTTTTACAAGCTCCTTACAAGTTAGATAATTTCGGTTTTAGAACTCGTAGGGTTTATACCAACAAACCTCAATGTGGAGCCATGCGTGGTCATGGAGCAGTAAATTCGCGTTATGCGGTAGAAACCATGATTGACCGTTTTGCTGAAAAACTCAACATGGATCCTTGCGAACTTCGGTTCAAAAATTTTATAGATGAAAATACATTAACTGTTGGTCAGTATCGAGTTACATCCAACGGAAGTGTTGAATCGCTGAAAAAAGTAATGGAACTTTCGGATTGGAAGAACAAATACAAAAAACTTCCTGAAGGACACGGAATTGGTGTGGCTTGTGGATTTTTTATAAGCGGAAGTGCATTGCCCATTCACTGGAACGAATACCCACAATCGGTGGTACATTTAAAAGTAGATTTAGATGGACGGGTTTTGGTAACCTCTGGAGCTAGTGATATTGGGCAAGGTAGTGATACCATGTTAGCTATTATTGTTGCTGAGGTGTTGGGATTAAGTTTAGACAACATTTTTGTTGTCGCTGCCGATACCACCTTAACTCCAATCGATTTAGGAAGCTATTCGAGTCGAGTAACTTTTATGGCTGGAAATGCAGCAAAAATGGCTGCTGAAAACTTAAAAGAACAAATTTTAGATGCGGTTGCAAAACTCAATAATATAGATAAATCGGAATTGAATTTTCAAAACGAACGGGTATTTACCAACGATAGAAAAATAGATTTAACGTGGGTGGAAGCTATTGAAAATGCCACTCGAAAAGTGGGTGCATTAAACAGTACAGGTGCTTACAATTCACCAAAATTAGGAGGCGATTTTAAAGGTGCTGGAGCAGGATTAAGTCCTTCGTATAGTTTTGGTGCGGTAATTACCGAAGTAAAAGTAGATTTAGAAACGGGTCATGTAAAAGTAATTGACATTTGGGGAGCTCACGATGCTGGAAAAGCGATAAATCCGTTAGCTGTGGAAGGGCAATTGGAAGGTTCGTGGCACATGGGAATGGGACAAGCATTGAGCGAACAAATGAAATACCACAACGGTTTATTGGTAAACAGTAACTTGGTAGATTATAAAATTCCAACGAGCAAAGATACTCCACCTATCCACACCAACATTATTGAAACCATCGACCCCGAAGGACCTTTTGGTGCTAAAGAATGTGGCGAAGGAGCAATTCATCCAGTAATTCCTGCAATAGCCAATGCAATTTATGATGCAGTAGGTGTTCGTTTAACATCATTACCAATAAATTCAGAAGAAGTGTTGAAACAGTTGAAAGGGAGTGTGAAAGGGAACGGGAACGTGAGTGGGAAAGAGAATGAGAACGTAAATGAAAAACCACAAATAAAAAAGATAAATAATGAGTAATGGATTAAATGATTTAAGATTTTATCAAATGTCAATGGAGATATGGGATTGTTGTTGGAAAGACACAGAATTGATGATGAATGATATTAGAGGGAGAGAAATAGTCAAACAACTTATTCGTTCTGTTGGTTCTGTTTCCGCCAACATTGAAGAGGGTTATGGTCGAGGAAAAGGCAAGGAATATCCACACTTTTTAAGAATTGCAAGAGGTTCAGCCAATGAAAGTGCAGGTTGGTATATAAAATCCAAATTTTTGCTTAATCAAGAAGTAGTAAAAGAAAGAACAGAAAAATTAAATGCTATTTCAGCTATGATTACTAAAACAATAGAAACACTTAATAAGAAAAAGGGAAAAGGAACGGAAACGGGAACGTGAAAGTGAACGGGAAAAGGAAAGGGAATGGAAAATCATCCACTCTCACTTTTTCTCTCCCTCTCCCTCTCACTTTCACATAAAACTAAATTATGATTTTAGAAAAAAAATACATCCTCGCAACAACGGTTCAAGAAGCCATTGAACAAGCGATTGCCAACAAAGGAAACTTTAAATATTTGGCTGGAGGAACCGATGT
>Ga0210039_1001197_pt1 | contig 24768 bp, 22 predicted proteins | sample CryGeyCG2114_250_3_FD_185460 | JGI IMG/M metagenome (GOLD analysis project Ga0210039, IMG submission 185460) | Groundwater microbial communities from aquifer - Crystal Geyser CG17_big_fil_post_rev_8/21/14_2.50 (SPAdes) (version 2) | ecosystem: Environmental > Aquatic > Deep subsurface >...
ATCATTAGTCATTACTCCTTTAGCAATAGAAGCAATGTAAATACTTGCATAAGCAATAGGTTCATTTGTTGTTGCATCTATAATTTCCCCTGAAAAAACACAGTTTTGTGCTGTTACATTGGTAAATGAAAATATGAGTATTAAAAAAAATAAAAAATGGTTAGACATAACAAGGCTAAATTACACATCTGTTTTTGACTAAAATACTCTTATAAATTTATGATTTAAGGGGGGGAGATAAAATTAAAGTTAATTGTTTTTATTTTTTAGAAAAATGACTTAATTCATTAATTCTTCAATCTCATCTGCTTCTAAAGGTATATTTTTCATTAAGTCAAACGGTTTGTCGTTTGTAATTAACACATCATTTTCTAAACGAATACCTAAATTTTCTTCTCGGATATAAATGCCTGGTTCAACGGTTAACACCATTCCTGCTTCAAAAGGACGGTTTCTATTTTCAACATCGTGTACATCTAATCCCATGTGGTGAGATGTTCCATGCATAAAGTACTTTTTATATAGTGGATTATTTTTATCTTGTTTAGCAACATCATGTTTATCAATTAATCCTAAACCAATTAATTCACTTTGCATAATGTTTCCAACTTCAATGTGATATTCATCGTGTTTTGTTCCTGACACTAACATTGCTGTTGCTGCTTTCATTACTCTTAAAACAGCATTGTAAACTTCTTTTTGGCGAGGCGTAAATTTTCCACTAACAGGAATGCAACGTGTCATATCGGAAGCATAATTAGCATATTCAGCACCCACATCCAACAAAATAACATCACCAGCTTTGCATTGAGCATTGTTTTCAATATAGTGTAACACACAAGCGTTATACCCTGATGCAATTATAGGCTGGTAAGCAAATCCATTCGAACGGTTTTTTATAAATTCATGGATAAATTCTGCTTCTATTTCGTACTCCATCACACCTGGTTTCACAAAATTTAAGATGCGTCTGAGTCCTTTTTCGGTTATGTTACTAGCATGTTGAATGGCTTCAATTTCTAATGGATGTTTGGTTGCTCTAAGATTACTCATTAATGGAGCTAAACGCTCGTAGTTATGTAGAGGATATTTTGTTTGACACATTTTTCTAAATCTATCACTGCAAGTTTCAACGGTATTTACAGCTCTTAAATGCTCGTTTTGATACAAATAAATGGTGTTGGCTTCGGTAGTTAATCCATGAAAAATAGCTTCAAACTGGCTTGTCCAATAAACGGTTTCAATGCCAGATTGCTTGGTAGCTTGTTCTTTTGAAAATTTAGCTCCTTCCCAAATGGCAATAAGTTCACTCGTTTCTTTTACAAACAAAATTTCACGATGCTTTGGATTAATCGCATTTGGAAAAAGTAGCACGATTGATTCTTCTTGGTCAACACCAGAAACATAGAGCAAATCATTGTTTTGACGAAAAGGTAAAGTTCCATCTGCATTGGTTGGCATAATGTCATTTGAGTTAAAAACAGCAATAGCATTAGGCATCATTAATTGAGCTATTTTTTTTCTATTTTCAATGTATAGTGTGTTTTTTAAAGGTGTGTATTTCATTTGTTAAATTTTTAAGAGATGTGTTTTTCTAATTTTATTGAATTAGATTAAAATTCTATTATAAACAGAAATTTTAAAATTATTGATCGATTGGGTTGAATTTAAAAGGAATTTTTATCATTTCGGCAAAATTCTCTCCCATATCAAATAAATCCTCATCATCTTCATCATAATGCCAAATAACAGAAACATTATTAGTTGTTTCAATCATAAATGTTTCTAATTTTTTGAGTAAAATATAAAGACATTCTGTGGAGTGGGTATTTAGATAATCTAAATGAATTTCCAACGAAATTTTTTGAGGATTAGTTTGGATATATTCTGTAAGCCATGATTCAACTGGTTTGTAGAAATTAATGGGATGTTCAGGAATGGATCTTCCATAAATAATTAGGATATCATTTTTAGCGTTAAAATCAATTTTAGGTGTAGTAGTAGTTCCTTCTATAAATAAATTCTCCATGTAGCAAAGATAAAAATAAAACTTAGTGAATTAAAAAAATTACTCTTTTAGTTTTGCTTTAAATATCTTTTTAAATTTTTCAACTTTAGGTTTCACTACTGATGAACAGTATGGATTTTCGCCATTAAGCTCAAAATAATCTTGATGGTAATCTTCTGCAGGATAAAAATTAGTAAATGCCGTTATTTCAGTTACAATTGGATTAGGGAATACTTTTTCTTTTGTTAGTTTAGTTTTATATGCAGCAGCAATTTCTTTTTGTTTTTCTGTATGATAAAAAATAGCAGAACGATATTGTGTTCCAACATCTCCACCTTGTCGATTAAGTGTTGTAGGATCATGTACTTGCCAAAAAACTTCCAATAATTCATCAAAAGAAATAATGGATGTGTCATAAGTGATTTGACAAACTTCTGCATGACCTGTTGTTCCTGCACAAACTTCTTTATAGGATGGATTTTTCACTGTTCCACCAGCATAGCCAGAAACAACACTTTCAACGCCTTTGAGGTTGTCAAATATTGCTTCTACACACCAAAAGCAGCCAGCTCCAAGGGTTACTGTTTCAAGGGTAGTTGTTTTAGTAGTCATATTATTTTTTTTTAACGTTATTGGAATTAAAAAACTGCACAACAAAATTACAGAGACGATTGATATAAAAAAGATATTTCGCATTTATTAATTAGTTAAAAAACTTACTCATAGCATCAATAAAATCAGCAGGAGCAGAACAAGGTTTTAAGTTTTCTTTATTAATAAAAACCAATGTAGTTTTTGCTTCATTAATTAACTCTCCTTTTTCATTCAAACATTTATATGTAAAATGAATACGAGCTTTTGGTAATTCTGTGATGGTTGTTTCTATGGTAATTTCGTCATCATAAAAAGCAGGTTTGTAATACCTTATCGAAAAATCCAACACAGGCAAAGCAATGCCTTCATCTTCCATTTTTCGGTAGCTAAAGCCTAGCTTTTTAATTGCTTCTACACGAGCTACTTCAAAATAAGTGGCATAATTTCCGTAATAAACATAGCCCATCATATCGGTTTCGGCATAGCGTACTCTAATTTTTGTTGTTGATTTATACATATATTATTAATATAGAGTAAAAAAATGTGCGTAATTTGGACGGCAAAAATAAGGATAAAATAGTTTTATAAATAAATGAATAAACTACAATCGCTATCAATTAATTTATTTTTGCTTATTGCAACATCATTGTTACTAACACAATGTAATCCTTCGGTATATACAAAAACGCCCCAAACTTCGATAGCTTTAGATAGCACTTATTCCAATCAGAAAAAAATTGATGAACTCGTTGTTCCTTATAAAATTGAGTTAGACAAAGAAATGAACGAAGTCTTGGTTATTTCAAATGATGAATTTACAAGAGAAAAAGGGAAGCCCGAAACTAAATTGGGAAACCTTGTTGCTGATTTAAGTATGGAAGTAGCTCAAAAAATGTATAACAGTAATATTGATTTTTCTATGTTGAATTTTGGTGGCTTAAGAACATCTTTGCCTAAAGGAGAAATTACCAAAGGAAAAATTTTTGAACTGATGCCTTTTGAGAATGAGTTGGTGGTAGTTACGATTAGTAAAGATAGTTTGAATAGATTAATAAATTACCTAAATAGAGTTGGAGGACAGCCTGTTTCTGGAGTTAAAGTGAAATTTACATCAACTGGTCAAGATATTAAATATAAATATAGAAAGAATGATAAATCGTTAAACACAACCTATAAAATCCTCACTTCAGATTATTTAGCCAATGGAGGTGATAATATGACTTTTTTTCTAAATCCCATTAACTATGAAAAAGTGGGAATAAAATTAAGAAATGCCATTATACAATATTGTGAAGAACAACACGCACAAGGAAAGCAATTAACAGGAAAAATAGAAGGGAGGATCGTTTATGAGTAACAGAAGAACCTTTATAAAACAAACTTTTTTAGGAAGTGTTTCCTTGCTTGGTGCTGCTGCTTTAAATCCAATTTCGGCTGCTATTCTTAAAAAAAATCATACAAAAATCACTATTTTACATACCAATGATGTGCATAGTCATATAGATCCATTTCCTGCAAACGACCCAAAATATCCAAACTTAGGAGGAGTTGCCCGAAGAGCAGGTTTAATAGACAAAATCAGAACAGAAGAAAAAAATGTGCTGCTGTTCGATGCTGGAGATATTTTTCAGGGTACGCCATACTTTAATAAATATGGAGGTGAATTGGAATTTAAGTTAATGAGTTTAATGAAATATGATGCTGCAACTATTGGAAATCATGATTTTGATAATGGCATAGATGGGTTTCATAAGATGTTGCCTCACGCTAACTTTCCTTTTGTGAATGTTAATTATGATTTTTCTAATACCATATTAAAAGATAAAATTTTACCTTATAAAGTAATTGAAAAAGATGATGTAAAAATAGGTGTTTTCGGAATAGGAGTCGAACTAGAAGGATTGGTAGATAAAAAATCATACAAAGAAACCATTTATCTAAACCCTATAAATAAGGCGAATGAAACAGCTAATCATTTAAAAAACAACGAAAAATGTCATCTAATTATTTGTCTTTCTCACTTAGGTTATGCATATAAAACCAACAAAGTGTCGGATTTGGTTTTGGCAAAAGAAAACGAATACATTGATTTAATAATAGGAGGACATACGCATACCTTTTTGGATAAACCAACTACCGTTAGAAACAAAAAAAATAAAATTACGTTGATTAATCAGGTAGGTTGGGCTGGTATAAACTTAGGAAGGATAGATTTCTTTATTGATGTTAAAAATGAAGCCTATTTTTTCTCATCAGAATCGATAAAAATTAAAAGAGAAAAAAAAAGTTAAAAAACAATAGTTAAAAATTTTTTTTTTCATTTTTTTATACAAATATTTGTTAGCGTAAAAACAAAGATAGTTTTTTATAAAAAACTGTTGATATTAAGTTACTTATTCTTTTTATTTAAGTAAATTATTCTTTTAAAAAAAAGATGTAAATTTTCCTTTGTTTTTATGTTAATAACGATTATTTTTACGCTTTAAAAAAAACAGGAGATTAAAAAATGGAGAAAAACTTTACATCAGTTTGGGACAATTGCCTTCAAATTATCAAGGATAACGTGAGTTTACAAAGTTATAAAACTTGGTTTGAACCTATTATCCCAGTTAAACTGAAAGATAAGGTTTTAACCATACAAGTACCTAGTCAATTTTTTTATGAATGGTTGGAAGAACATTATGTGGCTATTCTAAAAAAAACCATTAAAAAAGAATTAGGCACAGAAGGACGATTAGAATATAGTATTGTTATTGAAAATAATACAAAAGGAAATCAACCATATACACTTAAAATTCCTGCGGTTAACAAACCTCACATCAAAAATAATCCAGTTAATATGCCTTTAGATTTGAATAAAAACAAATCTATTCGCAACCCATTTATCATTCCAGGTATTGCTCATTTGAATGTAGAATCTCAACTCAATGCCAATTATTCTTTCGATAATTTTGTTGAAGGAGATTGCAACAGATTAGCTCGTTCAGCAGGTTTTGCTGTGTCGAACAATCCAGGCGGAACTTCTTTTAATCCTTTATTAATTTATGGAGGAGTTGGGTTAGGAAAAACACACTTAGCTCATGCCATTGGTATTGAGGTAAAAAATAAATTTCCAAATAAAATTGTACTGTACGTTTCTTCAGAGAAGTTTACTCAACAATTTATTGATTCAGTTAAAAACAACGAGCAAAATGATTTTATTCATTTCTATCAAATGATAGATGTTTTAATTATTGATGATGTTCAATTTTTTGCTGGAAAAGCAAAAACACAAGATGTATTTTTCCATATATTCAATCACTTACACCAATCAGGAAAACAAATTATTTTAACGGCAGACAAAGCTCCTGTTGAAATTATTGGAATGGAACAACGCTTACTTTCTCGTTTTAAATGGGGATTAGCAGCAGATTTGCAATCACCAGACTTAGAAACAAGAATAGCTATTTTAGAAAAGAAAATGTATAGCGAAGGCTTGGAGTTGCCAAAAGATGTTGTTGAATATATTGCTTATAGTATTACAACTAATGTTAGAGAATTAGAAGGTGCTTTAATTTCTATTTTAGCTCAATCTTCATTAAATAAAAAAGCCGTAAATATTGACTTAGCTCGCCAGATGGTTGATAAGTTTGTCAAAAATACAGCTAGAGAGGTATCTATTGATTACATACAAAAAGTTGTTTGCGATTATTTTGATATGCAAATAGATACTTTAAAGTCAAAAACAAGAAAAAGAGAAGTGGTTCAAGCCCGTCAAATAGCCATGTATTTTTCTAAACAAATGACTAAATCAAGTTTAGCTTCAATTGGTATGCATTGTGGAGGGAAAGACCACGCAACTGTTCTTCATGCTTGTAAAACAGTTAACAATCTTATTGATACAGATAAGCGTTTCAGAGGTTATATTGAGGAATTAAAAAAGAAAATAAGTCTGCAATAATTTTTTCATTTTATTTTGCACTAACTAAACAGGAATTTTTACTCAAGAATTCCTTTTTTTATTTTAAAAAATGGAGTTACTACTCAGGTAGATATTTTTTTAATTCTTTTCTAAGTTCTTTTCCTTTTTCCGTTGCTTTAATATTTCGTTCGATAACATATCCTGGCCTGCTCCATTTCTCATCAGCAACCGCTTCTAAAACAGGTTGGTCTTTTCTAATTTTTACTTTACCCGTATTGTCTTTAATTTTTTCGGTTGGAGTTAGCCCCAACAAGTTAAACAATTCCATGTCTTCGTTATCTCCAGGATTAGGAGTGGTAAGCAATTTATCTCCAGCAAAAATGGAGCTAGCACCAGCCATAAAGCACAAAGCTTGTCCCTCTTTACTCATTTGCATTCTTCCTGCCGATAAACGCACTGTGCTTTTTGGGAAAACAATTCGTGTGGTAGCAATCATTCTTACCACATCCCAAATAGGTACAATTTCTTGTTCTTCTAAAGGAGTTCCTTCAACTGGAACCAACGCATTGATTGGAATAGATTCTGGTGCGGAGCTTAATTTTAATAAACCCATTAACATTCCAATACGGTCGTTAACAGTTTCGCCCATTCCGATAATACCTCCAGAACAAACTTTTAATGAACTTTTACGCACATTCTCTAATGTTTTTATCCTATCATTAAAACTTCTGGTTGAAATTACTTCTTTGTAATATTCTTCAGATGTATCAATGTTATGGTTGTAGTAATGCAAACCTGCTTCAGCCAAACGTGTTGCTTGGTTTTCAGTAACCATACCTAAGGTACAACATACTTCCATGTTCATCGCACTTAATCCTTTTACCATTTTAATAACTTGGTCAAAATCTTCTCCATCTTGTACGTTTCTCCACGCAGCACCCATACAAACTCTTGATGAACCCGTTGCTTTTGCAGCTTCAGCTTTAGCCAACACTTCTTCTAAAGGCATTAAGTTATTTTTTTCAATATTAGTATGGTAACGAGCAGCCTGTGGGCAATACCCACAATCTTCAGGACAACCACCAGTTTTTATAGAAATTAATTTACTCACCTGAATTTTAAGTGGGTCGTGGTGTAAACGATGCACTTGTGCTGCATCGTAAATCAATTCCATTAAAGGTTGGTTGTATATGTTTAGAATTTCTTCTTTTGTCCAAGTTTTGTTGTTGTCCATAAATTTTCAAAATAAATAGTTGGCAAAGATAATGTAAAAATGGTTAATGGATAATTGATAACTTTACAAACTTTTAACTTTGTAAACTTTCTACTGATGCGCATAGATATCATTACCGTTTTACCTAAACTATTGGAAAGTCCATTGAACACCTCTATATTGAAACGTGCTCAGGACAAAGGTTTGGTGGAGTTGATGGTGCATAACTTAAGAGATTATTCTACCAACAAGCAAAAAAGTGTGGACGATTATGCTTTTGGTGGTGGAGCAGGAATGGTGATGCAAATTCAACCCATTGCTGATTGTATTGAAAAATTACTAGCAGAAAGAACCTACGATGAAATTATTTATATGACTCCAGATGGAGAAACTATGAAACAAGGCATGGTAAACACCCTTTCGTTAAAAGAGAACTTGATTATACTTGCAGGGCATTACAAAGGAGTTGACCAACGAGTTCGAGATTTGTTTATTACCAAAGAAATATCCATTGGCGACTTTGTGTTGACAGGAGGAGAGCTTCCCGCAGTTCTATTAGCAGATGCCATTATTCGTTTAATTCCAGGGGTTATTGGTGATGAAACATCTGCACTTACCGATTCCTTTCAAGATAATTTGTTGGCACCTCCAGTTTATACAAGACCAGAAGAATATAGAGGATTAAAAGTTCCTGAAATTTTACTCAGTGGTGACCATAAAAAGATTGAGGCTTGGCGTGAAGAACAGGCTTTGCAACGCACACAAGAACGAAGGTCAGATTTACTTAAGGGCTAAATCCTTAACAAAAGCTCCATCATGAGGAATGGACCAGCAAGTTAGTTCGAGTTCTAAGGCTTGTTTTCTCAGTTTTTCAGCAACATAGTGAGAATTAGAAGCATCTATAATAATCTCCAATGGTTGAATTATTTTTAATACCTCTTGGAGTTGGTGCGTTGCATTTTGACTAACAATGAGGTAATCCACCTTTAAGGGATTTTCTGTTTCAAAAAGTTTAAAGTCTTTGGTAATCAGAGCTATTCTTTTATCATAAAATTGAAAATAATTTCTTTTATTGAATAATTTATCGTTATTGATGGTTAGCTGTGTACTTATTTGATGTTGTTGTATGAGTTCATTTAAGGTAACTATTTTTTCCGTTTCAACTCCTTTTTGTATCCAGTTGTTTTGAACATGAAACAGTAGTTTCTCCTTTGTTTCTAATAGCTGAAGGTCTGAAATTAATATATTATCAGTTCCATCAATAAAATTAATTGCTGTATGTGCTGGAATGTTGTAAACCGTAAAAATACGTTGATTTAAAGAAGTATTTTTATCCAATAAACGCAGACTTAAAAGCACAATAACGCAACAGGATGCTACTAAAAAATAGCTATATTTCCTTAAATGTATGAGTAAGATAACAGAAATTATTGCAATGTAAGTTAGGTAGTTATCAAAAATAGTAAATTTTATATTTTGAGATAGGGAGTAGGGGATTTGATCGATGTACATCACAGATTCGTTTAAAAATAAAATGATATAATCCAATGCTTTTCCAAAATAAGTAGCCACTTGAGGAATGGGAGATAACGCAATAACAAGTAGTCCCCAATATAAAATTAAAATGGCCAAAGGAATAATCAATAAATTAGAAAGTAGGAAATAATTTGGAAATTGGTGAAAATAATACAAGCCTAGAGGAAAAGTGGCGATTTGAGCAGCAATGGAAACGGCCGTTAATCCCCATATCTTGTCCAATAGCCACCATTTTGTATAATAGAGATTATAAATCCAAGGTTGTATGACCACAATACCAATTACTGCTAAGTAGGACAACTGAAATCCTACTTCCATAATTAACAAAGGATTAATTAATAACAATGTCAATGCTGATGCAGCCAGTGTATTGAAAAAGTTAGAGTGTATTCCTGTTATTTTAGCTCCAACAATAAAACTAAACATGGTAGCAGCACGCATTACAGAAGGTGAAAGCCCTGTTAGCAATGCATAAACCCATAAGATAAGAATGAGTAATATGCCTTTTACATATTTTCCGTATTTGATTTTGTTGAGAAAAAGCAGGAGTTGATTAAAAATCAGAAAAATAACACCTACATGTAATCCTGAAACAGCCAATACATGCATTGCTCCTGCACTGGAATAAGCACTTTTAAGTTGAGCATCAATATCGTCTTTATAACCTAAAATCAATGCAGAAGCAACACTTAATCTTTCTTCTTTCACACCTAAATCTTCCAACAGTTTAATTAAATTTTTTCGTAGGGTTGCTGCACGAGCAAAAATGGAAGTAGTATTACTCTTTTTGAGCAACTTCCAATTGGATGAACTTAAATAAGCTTGTTGATGGATGAGATGATATGCCAAGTATCTTCTATAATCAAACTCATGGGGATTTTGTGGAGCTGAAACATTTTTTAATTTAGGTTCAAACGAAATAACATCATTCATCTGAAGATGGATAGAATTACTATCTTTTTGGAGATAAACTATGGCTTTTCCTTCAGCACTTTCCCATTTTTGTTGCGTTTTAATGCCTTGTATTGCTAAAATTATTTTAACAGAATTTTCTTTTACAACGATGGGTTCTGTGATTTCAGCAATAAGGTATTGATTGGTTAATTGAGTATTAAGATTAACGGTTTTCACTTCATTATTAAAACAGGTGAGTGCATAACCTCCAACGATTAAGTTAAGATGAATGAGAATTCCAAAAAACCAACGTAAACTATATTTGTTATTGATTTTTCGTATAGAAACCAAGCTTAAAAATGAAATAAAAAGAATACCAAAAATGAAGAGAGGATAGAAAGAGGTTGTTGGAAGATAAATAGCCAAAACAATTCCTACAACAAAAGGAAATAAAAGACGAAGTAATGGAAGTGAATTTAACAATTAAATTTTTCGTTTTAACTCAAAGTTTTTACCTAAATAAACCCTTCTAACCTGTTCATCAGAAGCAAGTTCTTCTGCTGTGCCAGCTTTTAAAATACTTCCTTCAAATAGCAAATAAGCTCTATCTGTTATACTAAGCGTTTCTTGCACGTTGTGGTCTGTAATTAAAATCCCTATATTTTTGTTTTTGAGCTTAGCAACAATGTGTTGAATGTCCTCAACAGCAATAGGATCAACTCCAGCAAATGGTTCATCGAGCAAAATAAAGCTAGGGTCGGAAGCAAGAGCCCGAGCAATTTCTGTTCTTCTTTTTTCTCCACCAGATAAGTTATCACCTAAATTTTTTCGAACATGACCAAGACCAAATTCTTCAATAAGTGCTTCTAATTTTTCTTTTTGTTGAGCCTTAGTAAGATTCATCATTTCTAAAATAGCACTTATGTTGTCTTCTACACTCAATTTTCTAAATACAGATACTTCTTGAGGAAGGTAGCCAACGCCCATTTGAGCTCGTTTATACATTGGAAGTTTAGTAATATCTACATCGTCCAAAAATATTTTTCCTTCATTTGGATGAACCAAACCTACTATCATGTAAAATGAAGTTGTTTTTCCAGCTCCATTTGGACCAAGTAGTCCCACAATTTCGCCTTGTTTAACTTCAACAGAAACATTATTAACAACTGTTCTGTCTCCATATTTCTTAAAAATATTTTCGGCTCTTAGAATCATAGATTTAGGATTTAGAATTTACTATTTTAGAAATGAAGATACTAACTTCATAAAGAATAAGTAATGGAACTGTTAATAATATTTGACTAGCAACATCTGGAGGTGTTATCACTGCTGATAATATTAAGGTGGCTACAATGGCTATTTTTCTGTATTTACGCATTACTTCTGGGGTTAGAATGCCCATTTTTGAAAGGAAATACACCAATAAAGGTAATTCAAATACTAACCCGCAAGCAAGTGTGATGGTGGTTACGGTTGAGATAAAAGATTGTATGCTTATATTGTTTTCAACCAAATCACTTACCACATAATTACCTAAAAATTGAACTGAAAGTGGAGAAATGAAAAAGTAGCCAAATAAAATTCCAAGAGAAAATAAAAATGAGCCTGAAAAAATTAGAGCCGTAGCATATTTTCGTTCTTTTTTTTCTAATGCGGGTCTAATGAAACGCCAAATCTCGAACAATAAATAAGGAAAAGCCAACACTATTCCAGCAATGATGGAAGTCATAATATGAATGGTAAATTGCCCACTCATTGTTAGATTTATTAAGCTGAATTTTATATCTCCTAAGCAAAGAGAATCACCTTTTCCTATGAGGTTTGAAAATTTACAAAACAGCTGATAGGTCCAAAAGTTAGAATTTTTTTGAGCCAAAATGATGTCATCAAATAAAATTGATTTATAAATAAAAGCCAACGAAGCAAATAGCATAACAGCAATGGTTGAACGGACTAAGTGCCAACGCAATACTTCTAAATGGTCTAAGAAAGACATTTCTTTTTTTTCTTCTTCTGATTCTTTTTTGCTCATTTAGGGTAATTCTTTTTTAATATTTCGGAATCGTCAATCAAAAATCGTAACTCGTCAATTAATAATATTTTTCGTTTTTCGTTAGCTTAATATCATTTACAAATTGTTTAATTTTTTGTTCGTCTTCTTTTTTACAAACCAATAAAATATTGTCTGATTCCACTACAATATAATCTGTTAATCCTTGTAAAACTACAAGTTTTTTGTTTGGAACATTTATAATATTTCCTTTGGAATCATAAAGCATCACATTTTTCCCAACTACAGCATTCTTGTTTTCATCATGCTCCAAGTGTGTGTAAATAGACCCCCAAGTACCTAAATCGGACCAACCAATATCAGCACTAATTAAATGAACATTTTTTGATTTTTCCATAATGCCATAATCAATGGAAATATTTTTGCAAACGGAATAAATGTTTTTAATAGCAAGGTCTTCATTAGAAGTACCAAAAGCATCTTGTTCATCTTTAAATAATTGGAACATGGTTGGCAAGTGTGTTTCAAAGGCTTTTTGAATGCTTTTTAAACTCCATACAAACATTCCTGAATTCCAGGCAAAATCACCACTACTTACAAATTTTTTTGCTAATTCTAAATCAGGTTTCTCGGTAAATGTTTTTACTTTTTTTACGTAATCGTCAGATTCAAGAAACTGTATGTAGCCATAACCAGTATCTGGACGAGTAGGAGTGATGCCAAGCGTAAGTAAACAATCATTTTTTGAAGTATAATCCAACGCTAAATTAGCAATACGAATAAATTCATCTTCTTTAAGAATTAAATGGTCGGCAGGAGCGACTAAAATATTTGCATTTGGATTTTTAGATGCAATTTTAAAATTAGCATAGGCAATGCAAGGAGCTGTGTTTTTTCTGGAAGGTTCGCACAACACTTGTTCTTCGGTAATTCCTTCGAGTTGTTCAAATATTAAATTCTTGTAAATATCATTGGTAACAATATAGATGTTTTTTTCAGGACAAATTTTCTTTAATCTATTAAAAGTTTGTTGCAAAAGTGTTTCCCCAGTACCTAAAATATCTAAAAATTGTTTAGGATGTGCAGTTCTACTCATGGGCCAAAAACGACTTCCAATGCCGCCTGCCATAATGATGCAATAGTTGTTGTTGTTCATTGAAAAATGAATTTATTAAGTGGGCTAAATTAACAATAAAGTTCTTAAAGTTGGAAGTAAAAATAGAAGCCAATTTTTATTTTAGTTCTTCAATCAGACCATTGCTATTCATCTTATATTTTTGAATTAAGGTGTCATATTCCCACTCTTTATAATCGCCAAAGTCCCTAGATGCAGAAAATGAAATTTTTTCTATCGTCTTATCGTTATGAATTATAGATTTGGTTGTCTTATTCCCATGCTCCCAGGAAGAATTAAATCCGAGCGTAATTTTACTAACCAATTCACAATCCTTTATGGTTACTAAATAAACAGTTGGAGCTTCTGTTTCATCCTCAAAGTAAGTGAACATTGAAACATTGTGGTCTGAGTCATACTTTGAAACATAGTAATAATTTCCATAATTATGATTTTTAAGTACCTTTCTAACTTGTGTATCAAGTGGATATGTTAATTGATCCTTTTGAAGGAGCGTTATCGTATCTTGATTCAAAAATAAAAAATCTCTATTTGATAAAATCGAATCAATATTACATGTGTCCAAGTTATTTGTTAATTCTAGATTTTGTCTTTGGTGTCGTATTAACTGCCCGCTAACTTATTTATATATGTGATAAAACTACATATATACATCCAAATTGGATAGATATGTGTAGCTATTATCACATAATATATACAAATATATACTTTAATTTGCAAATCATCAAAAGCCCTTTTGATGTTTTGTAAACTTTTGGTATTAACCAATCAACATAAAATAAAGCGAGTGAAGAAAATAATCCGTTTATAGAATTACCCCATCTTTCATTACCAATTTTCTGTCCGCCATGTTGGCCAACTCTTCATTGTGGGTAACAATTACAAAGGTTTGTTTGGTTTCATCCCTTAGTTTAAAAAATAATTCGTGTAACTCTTTGGCTGAGTTAGAATCTAAATTACCTGAAGGTTCATCAGCAAGAATTACTGCAGGTTTGTTCATTAACGCCCTGCAAACTGCCACACGTTGCTGCTCTCCTCCAGAAAGCTCAGAAGGTTTATGATGCAAGCGTTCACGCAATCCTAATGAAATGAGTAGTTCTGTAGCTCTTTTTTCGGCATCACTTTTTTTAATGTGTTGGATATAAGCAGGAATGCACACATTTTCTAAGGCAGTAAATTCAGGCAGTAAATGATGAAATTGAAATACAAAACCGATGTGTTTATTTCTGAAAAGAGAAAGTTTCGCATCTTTTAAAACAGATGTATTTGTGTTATTTATTAAAATTTCTCCACTTTTAGGCTTATCGAGTGTGCCAATGAGTTGAAGTAAGGTAGATTTTCCTGCTCCTGATGAACCAACTATAGATACAATTTCTCCTTCTTTTATCTCTAAATTCACTCCTTTGAGAACTTCTAAATCTCCATAAGATTTATGTACTTCTTCTACTTTAATCATGGTTGGTTTTATTGATAATAATATTCTTCTTGAGTTCGTTTGTTTAATCGAATTATCCAGCCTAGTCTGAATCCATAAAGAAAATCAGAATTTACTTTGTTGTCTGGCAGTCCTGTATCGTAGTTGAATTTTCTAAGGCTTTTTGTCCAACCTTGAGTAATATCTATACCACCAAAAAAATTAAGTAATCGGTTTTTACTTAAATACATATAACCAGCAAAACCATTTAGTGCAAACCCTACTGAGTATCTATCATAACCTTTTTTATGCTCGTCCGACAAACTTTTTATTTCATCAGAAAATTTGATACTTATTTTATGTTGAAGCATACCTGGTCCAGCATAAATAAGAAATCCAGAATTACTATTTGGAGCTAACACATTAAACAATTTTCCTCCTGTTATAAAAAATGAAGAACCTCGTTGGTCTAAATACACTTTTGTAGGTGTTCCTTCAGTATTAGTAATTAAGCCATCACTATTTTTAAGGGCATCCAAAATGTTGTTTTGACGCACATCAGCTCCCCATAAAAAGTTCCCTTTAAAGCCATAATACCAACCTTTTTTTGTTTTTACGGCAAAACTACCACCAACATTGTTGTTAGAGCCAAACCGATCTGCCATATCTGAAGCTGTAAATTGACGGGCGTAAGAAGCTGTAAATATGGGAATAGTGTAAGCAGAATCTTTAATTACTTTTTCATTTGTAGCATAATATTGTGCAGAAAGATGGTTTATACTGAGAAAAAGGCATATAAAAAGTAAAATTCGCATACAATAGTTTTTAAAACAACACAAAATAACACATTTTATTTAAGGAGGGTTTTAGGATGTACGACAAATTTCCCTTTCAGTAAACAAAAGTATTAGAACATTACAAGAATTATGTAAGGAAGCGACCTTTGATAAATTTCGCTAGTTTTTTTAACTGCTAAAATTAGCGAAGGCAAAAGAAAGCAATCCTTGAATGCCGTAAAAACGAGAGTTTTTAATTCTTTATTTTTACGAGCATCCTCGAAATATTAGTTTTTCAGAGAAAAACATATTTCGGGACTACGAAACAACAAAAGAGAGAATAGGCCTTTTCCTTTGATAAGAAAAGTGCAAAGAACAAAACTATCAGGGCTTGGGTTGTGAGGCAATTTTATCAGTAAAAAAACAAGAAATTTATCAGAAGTCTTGATTTTTTGTTTCTTTTTGATTAAGCAAAAAGAAAAAGTTAAAAGCCTCGCTGTTCCTATTAACTGATGAAAAATAGTAAAAGGGAAATTTGTCGTACATCTGGTTTTAAAAATTAACATTTTACTTCCCTCCCGATAGTTATCGGGATGAGAAAATGTAAGTCCTACCCTCACCCTTATCCCTAAAGGGAGCCAGCCCACAATACAAATAGCGTAGGCTCCCCTTTAGGGGTTGGGGGTAGCGTAGGGTAAATAGAAAAATTTATTTTTTAGCATTTCTTAACTTAATCGGATATCTTTAATTACCAATTGCAATGAAATTGTTCCATTCCATTTATTTTCTTCAATGGTATAAACAATATCGAATAAAATTCCTTCAGTAAGTTGGTCTATCCAATGTCCAAGTTTAAATCCGATGCACGGAAATTTAGTTTCAGGAGCATTAGGGTCAAAAACTTCCATTTTTAAATGATTTTCTCCAACAATTCTTATCTTGTCAGAGGTTAATATTTTTTCTGTCATAAAAACAGGCTGCATATTTTCGGGGCCACAAGGAGCAAATTGTTTTAATATACCATAAAATTTGTTGTTGATTTGAGGAAGAGTTAAAACAGCATCAATATTGATTTTAGGGATAAGCATTTCGGGTTCAATTTGCTCACTCACTATTTTTTCAAATTTAGCTATAAAAGCGTCTAAATTTTCTAATTTTAGGGTAAGTCCAGCAGCATATTTATGTCCGCCATATTGCTCCAACAAATCACTACAGGCATCAATGGCGTTATAGACATCAAAATTTTGAACAGAACGAGCTGATCCAGATGCTTTTCCATCAGAGTGAGTTAGAACTATGGTTGGTTTGTAATGGGTTTCAATTAATCGGGAAGCAACAATGCCAATTACACCTTTGTGCCAGTTTTCATTGTAAAGAACGGTTGTTTTTTTAGATGCAAAAAAAGGATTGTTTTCAATTATTTCTAAGGCTTCAAGCGTAATGGTTGAATCAAAATCTTTTCTATCGCTGTTAAGTCCATTTATTCCTTTTCCAAAATTTATAGCTTCGCTTTCATCTTCAGTAACCAACAATTCAACAGCTCTGTTGCCCGATTCTATTCTTCCAGCAGCATTAATTCTGGGCGAAATAGTAAAAACAATATCGGTAACGGAAAGTTTCTTTTTAATTGCCGAAAGTTGAACGAGGGCTTTTATTCCTGGGCGTTCTAATTTATTTAGTACTTCTAACCCAAAATGAACAAAAATTCTGTTTTCATCTCTAATTGGAACAATGTCGGCACAAATGCTGATGGCTAGCAAATCCAAATAAGAAAAAAGAAGTTCTTGGTTTTTGTTGGTTTGTTGTGTCCATGCGTGCATCAATTTAAAACCAACACCACAGCCCGAAAGTTCATCAAAAGGGTAGGAGCAGTCTGTTCGTTTTGGGTCTAATACAGCAACAGCATCTGGAATTTCATTGCCGGGACGATGGTGGTCGCAAATGATAAAATCTATCTTTTTTTTGTTTGCATAAGCAATTTTATCTGTGGCTTTTATGCCGCAATCTAACGCTATGATTAAACTGAAGTTGTTTTCAGCAGCATAATCAATTCCTTGATAAGAAATTCCATAGCCTTCTGCATACCTATCTGGAATGTAATATGCTAAATGGGAATAAAATTTTTTTAAATAGGAATAAACCAATGCTACAGAAGTAGTTCCATCAACATCATAATCTCCAAAAATCAGTATTTTTTCTTCATTTTCAATGGCTTGTTGCAGCCGATTTACGGCTTTGTCCATGTCCTTCATTAAAAAAGGATTATGTATTGCTTTTAATGTTGGTCGGAAAAAAGCTTTGGCTTTATCGAAGGTATCAATTTTTCGTTGAAGTAGAATGTTGGTAAGGGTTGGGTCTAAATTATTGAGTTCGCTGGAAAGGGAGTTGATTTTTTTTTGAGAAGAAATTGGGTTAATAAGCCATTGAAATTGCATCTGAAAAAGTTTGTTTTAAAAAAAATGTAAAAACAAAAATACTAAAATCTATGTGTATTGAGTATGTTAACTTTATAATTACTATCAAAAACGAATACCCATGATACAAACATCGTCCAATTGTTCGGAAGAAGATTTCCAGTTTTCAAATGTAGTTTTTAGTTGTGTTTTCTGTTCTTCACTACTGAGGGAGGAAATTTGTGTGAGTAGTTTATGTAAATTTTTAGAACCAAATTTTTTGTATTTTTCACCTCCAATTTGATCTTGAAAACCATCTGAACCTAAATAAACAATGTCATTTGGTTGAATTTCAATTGTATGCAAATCAAAAGTTCTATTTTTTTCTAACTGCCAACCTCCAATTGGGTAATTGCTTCCTGCGTATAAATAAGATTGATTGTTAGAAACGATTAAAATTTTTCTTTTTGCTCCAGCAAAATGCAATGTATTTTTTTCTTTATCAAAACAACATAAAGCAATATCTATCCAATCGTTATGGAATGTTCCTTCATCATCATTGGAAAAAGTTTCGATAAACTTTTTATCAAATTCTTTTAGAATTTCACTAGGGTTGTGCATCTGTTTTCCTAAAATAATATAATTCAAAAAACTTTGGGCTAGCATTGTTAATAAAGCACCAGGAACACCGTGTCCAGTGCAATCTCCAACAGCGAAAACATGATGATTATTCACTTCACCTATCCAATAAAAATCACCACTAACATAAGATTGAGATTCGTATAGAATAAAATAATCTTTAAACAACTTTTTAAAATGACGTTCTTTGGGCAATACTCCATTTTGAATTACTTTAGCATAGTTTAAACTGCTTATTAAGTCTTTGTTTTTTTTATAAAGTGAAAGATATTTGAGTTTTAGTTTTTTTGAATCTAACAATTGATTTTTGATACTTTTAGGAGCTAAATTAGGTGCAAGATTCTCAGTTGTGTTCATAATATCTTTAATTAGTACACAACAAATTTAGATTTATAATTAAGTGGCTTTGTTACCTCACTATTACTACAATCTTAACTTCGATAAAAAGTAAAAAAACAGATATAGAAATCTTTATTTATAAGATGAATTTGAATAAAAATGTAGCATTACCATCTCCAACAGGATACACAAACTTTTCTTTCAATTTGGTTTTCAATTTCACTAGGCAATTGGTAGAAAAAATCAATTCCAGTCAATTTTTCAACACTATCAATTGTAACTACATAATTTTGAATAGATAAGTTTGATTTTTTGTTGGGCATAACAAATCCAATAGCTTCCTTTCGTTCTTTTTTTGCATCTAAAATAACTTTGTAATAAAAGTTAGGAATACTTACTTGATTTGCTCCGATAAATGGTAAATCAGCTTCTAAAACTGGACCAGTAACTACATATAGTGTATCGTAAATAGCTACCCAACTTCTAACTTGTTCTTCTAGTTTTTTCCAAATACCTCTATTAAAACTGGGCGTTTGAGGACTCATGTTGCTGTAATAAAAAGAACAACTCATGGCTTCTCCCGACCAACTCATGTCGCCAGCTGGAGCTAAATGTCCTCTGTCATATCCAGAGCCTTTGTAATCATTGTCTGTGGCTGAATTGGTTTTGATTTTTACATCTTCTCTAAAATTGTCCGAACGATTTGCCATTTTATTGGTTTCGGCTTTCGTGAATTGGTAGCAAACCCATTTAGCTTGTTCATGAGCTTCACTATATACCAATTGAAAACCAGTGTGCGTAATCACTTTTTCGTTTTTTAATAGCTGGGGAAGTTCTAAATTGGGTATTTCATTCGGCTTTTGTGAAAGTGAATTTTTTCCAGTGTTTTTTACTAAAGAAGAAGTGTCAATTAAATCTTGTTCTTCGTTTTTTGTTGTATCAATTAATATCGTTGATGTTTGTTGAGTAGGATAGGAATGAGTTTCTGTTAGGTTGTTTTTAGCTTGTTTTTGTTGGTAGGAGTTGTAGGTAATGTATGCGAAAATCAACAAAATAATCAATAAAATAACGACAAGTAGGATAATTATTTTTTTTGAGTTGCTCATTTTATAGTTCTGCAATTTTCTCCGCACATTTTTGTCCGTCAATGGCAGCAGAAACAATACCACCTGCATATCCAGCTCCTTCACCGCAAGGATATAAGCCTTTTATTTCAGGATGCTGTAGGGTTTCTCTATCTCGTGGAATTTTTACAGGAGAGGAAGTTCTGCTTTCCACAGCAACAACAATAGCTTCATGTATTAAAAAACCGTTCATTTTTTTGCCAAAATCTCTAAAACCTTGCTGTAATCGTTCAGTAATTTGCTTAGGAAATAGTTGATGAACAGCAGCGGAAACAACTCCCGGTTTGTAAGAGCAATCGGGCAATGAAGTCGAAACTCGGCTTTCAATAAAATCTACCAGGCGTTGGGCTGGAGCTATTTGTCCGAAATTGTTTTGTTCATCATTTTTACCAGCAACAAATGCTTTTCGTTCCATATTTTCTTGCAGTTTTAATCCTGCCAATGCACCAAATTGCTCGTAAGGTTTTAAATCTTCAGCTTCTACAGCTACTACAATTCCTGAGTTTGCAAAAGGGTTATTTCTTTTGGATGGCGACCAACCGTTGGTTACAATTTCTCCAGGAGCGGTAGCACAAGGAGCTATAATTCCACCCGGACACATACAAAAAGAAAAAACACCTCGGTTTTTAACTTGAGTAACCAATTTGTATGATGCAGGAGGCAAATACTCATTTCGAACATCACAATGGTATTGAATTTTATCAATTAACTCTTGTGGATGTTCCACTCTTACGCCAACAGCAAAAGGTTTAGCTTCCAACTTAATTTTTTTCTTATCCAACAAATAAAAAATATCTCTTGCTGAATGTCCTGTTGCCAGAATTACATTAGACGTTTCAATAATAGTATCGTTGTTGATTTCAACACCTTTAATGGCGTTGTTTTTTATCAATAAATCGGTAAGTTTACTTTCAAAATGAATTTCTCCACCATTTTCTATAATGGTATTTCTAATAGCTTCTACTACCTTAGGCAATTTATTGGTACCAATGTGCGGATGAGCATCAATCAGAATACTTTCGTCAGCTCCGTGTTGAACCAAAAGTTGCAACACTTCTTTTACATCGCCTCTTTTGGTAGAACGGGTGTAAAGTTTACCATCAGAAAAAGTTCCTGCACCGCCTTCGCCAAAACAATAATTCGATTCGGGATTTAGGATTTGGTTTTTGGTAATGTTAGCTAAATCTCTTCGTCTGTTTCTTACCGATTTACCTCTTTCTATTACGATGGGTTTGATGTTCTTTTCTAATAGTTTAAGAGCTGCAAACATTCCAGCAGGACCAAAACCTATCACCACAGCAGATTGTTTACTCGTTATTGGAATAATTTTTTTTGCTTGAAAAAGAGTGGGTTTTTTATCGGTATAAATTTCAATTTTCAGGTTGAATTTTACTTGTTTTTTTCGGGCATCAATAGAACGTCTTACAATTTGAAATTCAAAATCCTCAAACTTAGTTGTTGAAGCTATAAGTTGTCGAATGTAAACATCACTAGCAGCTTCTTCGGGTGTTACTGTAATTTCTATAAGTTGAAAATTTTCTTGCAAAATCAATTTTAATTAGACTGCAAAGATGCTTAACTTTTTTAGAAATAATTTCGAGAAATAAAATTTTATGAACATTATGCGAAAATTCATTGTTAGGATAGAAAAAATAGCATAAATTTATAACCATAAAAAATAAAAATAAAAAACTATGAGTTTTAAAGACAATGATTATTTATGTCCCTCATGTAAAGGGCATTTGAATGTAGGAGGACAATTGGTTTTTGCAACCAAAACCGAAAGAAAACATAAGGGATTAATTTTATTAAATCCAAAAATTGGAGAATACAGCTATAAAACGCACCCTAAATTTCATTTAGAAAAAGGCGAATTGGTAGAATTTTTCTGTCCGCTTTGTAAAGTTGATTTGTCAGCAAAAAAACAAAAGGATCACGCTATGATAAACATGATTTCAGATGAAGATAACATGGAGTATGAGTTGTATTTTTCCAAAAAAGCAGGAAACAAAAGCACTTATTTAGTGGCTAAAGATGTTTTTCAAACTTTTGGTGAAGATGCGATAGATTTTAGTGAGTTTGTTTAACCCCGAAAGCTATCGGGGGCTAACCTTCAACATCATCATCCTGAGGCAGACAGGTTTCTGAAAATTTCAAGGAACGCTGAAATTTATCAGATATCTCTTTAGCATATTTTACCATAAACAAAAAACCCACATAAATTCTATGTGGGTTTTTTGTGCTTGATAAATATGAGTTTTATTGTTTTATTATTTTTTTAGTGATTGTTTGATTGTTGCTTATTAGCTGAATAAAATACAATCCTTTATCCCAATTTGCAGTATTAATTACTAGTTTATTAACATTATGTTGAGCGTTTTTATAAACTAATTTTCCTGTAACACTGTAAATTTTAACTTCAACAGATGTAAATTCATTTAAAGGAAGTTCAACATTAATATCATCTTTTGTTGGGTTAGGATAGATGTTTATATTTTCCATTCCAACTTCATCAATATTGGTAATGATAACATTTGTACAAGTAGAAGTGTCCACACAAGATCCTAAAGTAACTTCTACCGCATAATTTCCTGTTACAGTTGGTGTAAAGTTTTGTGCTGTTGCTCCTGAAATTATTGCATTACCATTATCACAATCTAACCATTGGTAGCTAGCACTATTTTGATTAGCTGAAATAGTATTGACATTTAGAGAGGTAGAATTATCTACAGTTGTAATAGTTAAATCTAAGGTAACCACACTATCACAACCATTAGCAGCACCGCCAACAATAGTATGCGTAGCTGTATTATTGCTTGAAGTATAGGTGTTATTGTCCATCCAAGTGTAACTGTTACAAGCTGTTTGTACATCTGTACCTGTTGCAGAGTTGTTGATGGTTAAATTAAGAGTAACAACACTATCACAACCACTAGTAGCACCACCAATTATAGTGTGGGTTGCAGTATTGTTACTAGCAGTATAAGTTACATTGTCTATCCAAGTAAAGCTGTTACAAGCTGTTTGTACATCTGTACCTGTTGCAGAGTTGTTGATGGTTAAATTAAGAGTAACAACACTATCACAACCACTAGTAGCACCACCAATTATAGTGTGGGTTGCAGTATTGTTACTAGCAGTATAAGTTACATTGTCTATCCAAGTAAAGCTGTTACAAGCTGTTTGCACATCTGTACCGTTTTGAGTTGTGTTAACTGTAATTGTAACGGTTTGTGTCATTTCCAAATCACAAGCATCATCACATACGCCTGAACCTAACACCCAAGGGTTGGCAATTCCATTGGTAATTATGCCATTATCACCTTGCAATGAATTTAAAGTGGTACCTGTAGCTTCGTTCATAAGTGTGTATTGTACTAAGCCAGTTTCGCTTCCTGATAGACAAGTTTTGTAGTTATCAGCAACTTCTGAAGCAGAACGAGTGACACTCCAAACTCTAAAATTGTCATATACAACATCATTATTTCTTGATGAAGGAGTAAATCTAGGGTCATGACCTAGTTCCAAAACAGCACTAGTATTGCTTTGAATTCCTGAAGTAATTCCAGTCGTGTTAGATGCTACTAATACTCCATCATAGTAGATAAACATACCACTTGAATTAGCAACAGTAGCTACGTGCATCCAACCTGTGGTGGTTATGGTAGGAAATTGTAAGCTAATCCATATTCCATTATTGTTTACAAAAAAACTACCGCCTTCCCAAAGCCATACGTTAGTAGCCATATTATCAATTAATGCTGATGATTGACCTCCTCTTACAAAGTTTGAACCATTGAATTGTACCCAAGCTTCTACAGTAATTTCATTAGTGTAAGCGGTAAAAGGAGCGTTAAATCTAATAAAGTCATTGTTGTTGGCTAAATCTACTGCACTTATTTTAGGCTCTTTAGCATATACATTATAAGTAGTCGTAGAGTTAATGGTGCCAGTGTTAAAGTTTATAGCATTACCGGTTCCGGCAACAGGTCCATCAACAATTGAACTATCAGCATCGTCTCTTAAATAGTAGTTGTATCCTGTTTCAGAACTTCCTGTAGAAATGCTTACTGCACCACTATCACATAAAGTGGTTTGTGAGGCTGTTACTGTTTGGTCAGCTATATTGCATGTAAGACTAGACTGCATAAAAGTTTGAAAAATAAAATCTCTTGTAGCATCTATAGTTGGTGGATTAGTAAAAACCTGACTATATAAATCTCCACCTGCATAGTTATTGCCGCTAGCAGCAATGATTAGTTGCCCTGTTCCTGAAATTTCATCAACAATGTAGGTGTAACTATTTCCCGCTGTTACGGCAACAGTATTTGGTTTTATTGATATGCTTAAAAAACCTGTAGGTTCTGTTCCGGTTACGGTAAAAGTATCAATACCAAGAATAGTTCCTCCATAACCGTTTCCACTTCTTACTGTTAGTGTGAAGCTACCTGCTAATGTTGGGAGAGAGGGGTTAGTAGCATCAATGTTAATTGAAATGCTTGATAAAAACCCACTCATTCCTGCAGTAAAGGACTGACCATTAGAAGTGTTCCCCCCTGAATTTACAAGCCATGTTGAGCTTTGTGATGCTGTGTTTGATTGGTCTAATGTTTGTGCATTTAATGCAAAAGAACCAATTCCCAGTGTGAATAATGAAAGTACAATTTTTTTCATAGTTTATTATTTTAAATTAATAATTATATTATAACACAAATTAAAAGAAATTGTCATCACTAACTTATTTTAAGTTGTGAATGACGTGTTTTTGTTGTGAATGACGTATTATATAAT
>Ga0210039_1001205_pt1 | contig 24647 bp, 21 predicted proteins | sample CryGeyCG2114_250_3_FD_185460 | JGI IMG/M metagenome (GOLD analysis project Ga0210039, IMG submission 185460) | Groundwater microbial communities from aquifer - Crystal Geyser CG17_big_fil_post_rev_8/21/14_2.50 (SPAdes) (version 2) | ecosystem: Environmental > Aquatic > Deep subsurface >...
TCATGTCGATCACCATCCTTGCGATGATCAACCCGTTCGTCCAATCACACCTAATCTTGCCGCTTCAGGCTCATTCCTGGTTGGAAATACAGGCCTCGTTCAGGCTCATTCCTCATTGGACAAGGCTGTTTATTGACGTTTTCCGGGCGATATGATCTAATTACGCCTCTTTTTGGGCGGTTAGCTCAGTGGTAGAGCACTGCCTTCACACGGCAGGGGTCGGCAGTTCGAAACTGCCACCGCCCACCAACACCATGGTTCGTTACCCTTACCCTCCCCGGATTCCCTGTCCGACCGATGCTAAATTTCTCTTTACGAGGCATTGTGAAAAATCTTTCCCGCACGTTATTGCTTGGTGGCTGCATGGCTATGGTCGGCCTGCTTTCCTTGTCGGCGGACGCTTCGTCACTGGCAAGCCTCAAAACCTTTCTTTTCGAAGTCAAATCCGCCAAGGCTCATTTCAAACAAATTGTTCTCGACAAAAAAATGAGCACGGTTCAGGAAACCAGCGGCACCATGCTGTTTTCCCGCCCCGGCAAGTTCCGTTGGGTTTATGAAAAGCCTTACGAGCAGTTGATTGTCGGCGACGGCGCCAAGTTGTGGATGTACGACGTTGATCTCAAGCAGGTCACGGTGAAGCAGATGGATAGTGCGCTAGGTTCGAGCCCTGCTGCTCTGCTGGCGGGTAACAACGAGATCGAGAAACACTTTGACCTGAAAGACCTTGGCAAACGAGGCACCATGGAATGGCTGGAGGCGACGCCGAGGGACAAGGAGAGCACCTTCGAGAGCCTGCGCATGGGTTTCTCCGGGACAGGGCTCGAGGTGATGGAATTGCGCGACCATTTTGGCCAGACCACGGTGATCCGCTTTTCCGGCCTGGAACGCAATCCGAAGCTTGCGCCCGGAGCGTTCAAATTCGTGCCTCCCAAGGGCGTGGACGTAATCGGTGACTGATTTGTTTTCCGCCGCCCCGTCCGGTGCTCCACTGGCCGAGCGGTTGCGTCCCCAGACTCTGGACGAGGTGATCGGCCAGTCCCACTTGCTGGGCCCCGGCAAGCCGCTACGCCTGGCATTCGAGTCGAAGAAGCTCCATTCCATGATCCTGTGGGGTCCGCCGGGCGTGGGCAAGACCACCATCGCCCGGCTTACGGCGCTGGCCTTCGAAGCCGATTTTATCGCCCTGTCGGCGGTGCTGTCCGGGGTGAAGGACATCCGCGAGGCGATCGACCGGGCGCAGCTCAATTTGCAGCAATATGGCCGTCACACCATCCTGTTCGTGGATGAAGTGCATCGCTTCAACAAGGCGCAGCAGGATGCGTTCCTGCCGTTCGTGGAGCAGGGGCTGGTAACTTTTATCGGCGCCACCACCGAAAACCCCTCATTTGAAGTGAACAGCGCGCTGCTGTCGCGCGCGCAAGTGTATGTACTTCAGGCATTGACCGAGCAGGAATTGGCGCTGTTGTTCGACCGGGCGGCGGGCATCGCCTTGCACGGCCTGACTTTTGAAGATGCTGCGAAAGCGCTGCTGATCGGTTATGCGGACGGCGACGCGCGACGCTTGCTGAATTTTCTGGAGCAGATGAAAACGGCGGCGGAAACCAGCCATGTCGAGCAGATTGATGAAGCGCTGGTCAGAAACGCCCTGGCCCGAAGCGGCAGGTGCTTCGACAAGGGCGGCGAGGAATTTTACGACCAGATTTCCGCTCTGCATAAATCGGTGCGGGGTTCCAATCCCGATGCCGCGCTGTACTGGCTGGTGCGCATGTTGGATGGGGGCGCCGACCCGCTTTATCTCGGCCGCCGCATCATCCGCATGGCGACCGAGGACATCGGCCTGGCCGATCCCCGCGCGCTCAGGCTGGCGCTGGACGCGGTGGAAACCTACGAGCGGCTGGGCAGCCCGGAAGGCGAGCTGACTCTGGCGCAGGCCGTGTTGTATCTGGCCTGTGCGCCCAAGAGCAATGCCGCCTACGTGGCGTATAATAACGCCCGCGCCTTCGTGGAAAACGACAAAAGCCGCGGGGTGCCGCTGCATCTGCGCAACGCGCCGACCAAGCTGATGAAGGAATTGGGCTACGGCCACGCCTACCGCTACGCCCACGACGAGCCGGAAGCGTATGCGGCGGGGGAGGATTATTTCCCGGAAGAAATGCCGCGAGTCGAGTTCTACCGGCCCGCGCCGCGCGGCCTGGAAGGCAAGATCGGCGAACGGCTTGCGCATTTGCGGGAACTGGATGCGAAAGCGAAGAAGAAATAAATGTAGGTCAGTGCGTAGGATGGGTTGAGGCGCTTGCGCCGATACCCATCATTTTGCGGTGATGATTGATGGGTATCGCTGCGCTCCACCCATCCTACCCATACTGTGTTCTCTGTGGCTTAGATTTGAGGATTTTATGTTAGACATTCAACAACTACGCAACGACCTGGACGGGGTGGCAAAATGCCTGGCACTGCGCGGCTTCACGCTGGATACGTCAGCTTTCCAGGCTTTGGAAGGCGAGCGCAAGACAATCCAGACCCGCACCCAGGAATTGCAGGCGAAGCGCAATGCCACCTCCAAGCAGATCGGCCAGGCCAAAGCGAAAGGCGAGGATGTCAGCGCCATCATGGCAGAAGTGGCCCATCTGGGCGACGAGCTGGAAGCGGCCGAAGTGAATCTGGAAGACATCCAGGGCAGGATGAACGAGATTCTTCTCACCATCCCCAATCTGCCTCACGAAACCACGCCCACCGGCAAATCCGAGGCTGATAACGTGGAAATGCGCAGGGTAGGCACGCCACGCAGTTTCGACTTCGAGGCCAAGGATCACGTGGATGTGGGCGAGGGGCTGGGCCAACTGGATTTTGGCACCGCCGCCAAGATCAGCGGGGCGCGTTTTTCGGTAATGCGTGGCCAGCTGGCGCGGCTGCACCGGGCATTGGCCCAGTTCATGCTCGATGTGCATACCCAGGAGCACGGCTATACCGAGGTTTACGTGCCTTATTTGGTGAATGCCGATTCGATGCGCGGTACCGGTCAACTGCCGAAGTTCGAGGCCGATCTGTTCGCGGTGCAGAAAAACGAAACCGAGAAGCTGTACCTGATCCCGACAGCCGAGGTACCAGTGACCAACATGGTGCGCGACGAGATCGTGGCGCTGGAAAGCCTGCCACTCAAGTTCGTCGCCCACACCCCGTGCTTCCGCTCCGAGGCCGGCTCCTACGGCAGGGACACGCGCGGCATGATCCGCCAGCACCAGTTCGACAAGGTGGAACTGGTGCAGATCGTCCACCCCTCAAAATCGGATGTGGCGCTGGAAGAATTGACCGGCCAGGCTGAAGCTATCCTGAAAAAACTGGAACTGCCCTACCGGGTGATGGCGCTATGCAGCGGGGATATCGGCTTTTCCTCGGCCAAGACTTACGATCTGGAAGTGTGGCTACCGGCGCAGAACGCTTACCGGGAAATTTCCTCATGCAGCAATTTCGGGGCTTTCCAGGCGCGGCGCATGCAGGCGCGCTACCGCAACGAGAAAGGCAAGCCGGAACTGGTGCATACCATCAACGGTTCCGGCCTGGCGGTTGGCCGGACACTGGTGGCGATCCTGGAAAATTATCAGAATGCTGACGGCAGTGTTACCGTGCCTTCAGTTTTGCGTCCTTATTTGGGCGGGCTGGAGAATCTGCAAGCCTGAGTGCGTCCTTGGCGGTAGGCAATGCGGGATATGGGGATTTATAAGCGGGTTCAAATTTCATCATGATGTTGTAATAGTTGCGGATGTTTTCCACAAAAATCACTGCTTCCCCCCCCCTCGCATAGCCGTGCTTGAGGGCCGTGTAGTAGGCAGTCTTGCTCAGCAGCGGCAGGGCTTTCTTCAGATCGGCCCATGAGTCGGGATTGAGCTTGTTCTGTTGCGCCAGTATCCGCGCGTCTTCCAGGTGGCCCATCCCCGCGTTGTAGGCGGCCAAGGCTATCCATGTCTTGTCAGGCTCGGGAATGCGCTCCGGCAGGGTTTCCTTTAGAGTGAGCAGGTAGCTGGCGCCCGCCGGAACGTTTTCCTTCGGATCGAGCCGATCATTGACGCCCAAGTGGTCAGCCGTGTCCGAGGTCAGCATCATCAGGCCGCGCACCCCAGTCGGCGAAGTGGCCAGGGGGTTCCAATGGGATTCCTGGTAGCCCAGGGCGGCAATCAGCCGCCAATCGAAATCGGTGATTTCCTGCGCCTGCTGGAACAGTTTCCGGTAACTCGGCAGAGTCGAATTCATTTTTTCCAGGAAGGCCGCCACGTCGATGCGGTTCAGTCGTTCGATGTGGCCGTAGTAGCGATCGAGCAGGCGCCGCAGCGTGCCGTCTTTCTGGATGCGGTCAAAGAATTTCCGGGCCTTGTCGAACAGGCCGGGATCGCCGTCCTTCGGAAATGCCCAGGCCAATTGCTCCGGCTTGCCCAGATTGAAGGCAATGCCCAGGTCAGGAAAATAGTTCTGAGCCATAGCAACCAAATGGGAGTCGGCGATGGAATAGTCCACCGCGCCATTCGCCACTTTTTCCAGCAATTCCTCGGTTTCCAAGGCGTTGACTTCGTGCCACTCCAGCTTCGGAGCCGCTTTCCTGGCCTGTTTGAGTCTTTCCACATAGCTGCTGCCGGCGATGACCTCGATTCTTTTCCCAATCAGATCCCTCATATCGGCGGGTTTCAAGGTGAGACTGTTGTAAACGATTTGCTGCTGAACGGTTTGATAGGCGGGGCCAAAGCGGACGATTTTTTCCCGTTCCGGGGTGATGGTTAGTCCTGCGGCAGCCAAGTGTGCTTGCTTCTTGACCAGGGTGGGAATGATTCTATTGAACTCGGTGGCGACGACGAACCGGGCATTGACGCCGATCTCTTGGGCGAACAGGTTGACCAGGTCGTATTCCAGCCCGGCATAATTACCCTGCGCATCCTCGTAATAGGTGGTGGGGCTGTTGCGGGTCAGTACCACCAATTCGTGGCTTTCCTGCACCGGCGGGATAGGGGTCTCTGGAATGCTGCACGACACCATTCCCAGCACAAGGATCAGCGGAATAAACAGGCGCATGTCAAAAGTTTGGCCTTCTTTGGCGATTTTGTCCATGTTTCAGGTTCAAAATTTCCCCATGAACTGGTAGAATGCAGCCCTTGCGGAGAGGTGGCAGAGTGGTCGAATGTACCTGACTCGAAATCAGGCGTAGGTTCAAACCTACCGTGGGTTCGAATCCCACCCTCTCCGCCAGGACAACAACTGGAACCCGCACTGCCAATGGCTTTGCGGGTTTTTGTTTCACGCTACCCACGCTACTACCCATGCGGCCATATCGGCGGCAAACCTCCCGAGGTGACTCACCTGGTTGCAGGGAATGCGTGACCACGACGAACAGCCTGGCCTCTGATACCAATCCAATTTGACACGGCGACTGCGCGGTGCAAGAATCTCACCAGCATTTATTCATTGCCGATTGGCTTGATGCTAAATTTCCCCTACAATGTGTTGTGCTTTAATTAACCACAACGGGAGCTAACAACATGAACAAAGCTGAACTGATCGATGCCGTAGCAAAATCCACCAAGCAAACCAAGGCCCAGACCGAAGAAACCCTGAACGCACTGATGGCCACTGTCCAGAACGCCATGGCCAAGGGCAACAATGTCCAGCTGATCGGCTTCGGCACCTTTGCCGTTGAAGAGCGCGCCGCACGCATTGGCCGCAACCCCGCCACTGGCAAGGAGCTGAAGATTCCCGCCAAGAAGGTCGCCAAATTCAAGGTTGGCAGCAAGCTGAAAGACGCTGTTGCAGGCGTTAAAACCAAAAAGAAATAATTGAAGTAATTCATGAGGGCGGTCTCTTCGACCGCCCTTCTTCATCTCAGCGATACCCCTGCTCAGGATATCCGCAACCCGCGTTACCCGGTCATGCCGCTTCAAAACGCAGTAACAAATACAAAATTCAGCCGTTCCGACTTCACGGCGACAGCATCCTCTCTATCGCTCAAATCATTTTTCCTTGGAGGCCAAGTCGGCACCAGGGCTCTATTTCATCGGCGAAGTGGTTAACGTCACCGACTGGCTCGGCGACTACAACTTCCAGCGGGCGTGGTCGTCGGGCTGGGTGGCTAACCATTTTTAGCAACATGCGATAAGATAATAAATAATGTCATTCAGACAATGACCCCTATCAGCAAGGAGGCAAAGGCTTTGGCGCAATCCCCGGAAAACCTGGTCGAGATCAGCGACCTCCATTTTGCCTATGGCAACAGACCGATACTTAAAGGCATCAACCTCACCATTCCGCGCGGGAAAATCGTCGCCATTCTGGGGGTGAGCGGATGCGGCAAGTCCACCCTGCTGCGCCATGTCGGCGGGCAGCTCAGGCCTTCCAGCGGCAGCGTCAAAGTTGATGGCCGGGTCGTCCACGAACTCGACAATGATGGCCTGTACGCCATGCGCCGGGAAATGGGCATGATGTTCCAGGTGAGCGGGTTATTCAGCGATCTGTCGGTTTTCGACAATGTCGCGTTCCCGATGCGCGAACACACTGACCTCCCTGAGGGGGTGATCCGCGATCTGGTATTGATGAAGCTCAACGCGGTCGGCCTGCGCGGCGCCCACGCACTGATGCCGAGCGAGCTGTCGGGCGGCATGGAGCGGCGCGTGGCTCTGGCGCGCGCAATCGCCCTGGATCCCACGTTGATTATCTATGACGAACCCTTCGCCGGTCTCGATCCGATCTCGCTCAACACCATCGCCAACCTGATCCGGCGCCTGAACGATGCGCTGGGCGTGACCTCGGTGGTGGTGACCTACGACGTATCGGAATCCCTGAAGGTCGTCGACTACGTCTACTTCATCAATGACGGCGTGGTGGTGGCCGAGGGTGCGGCGGCAGAAATGCTGGCTTCCGCCGACCCGTTCGTCCACCAGTTTGTCCATGCGGAACCGGATGGGCCCGTTGGCTTCCAGTACCCCAGCAACCCCTACACGAAAGAGCTGGGGATCGCCGGCTGACAAAACACCCTTCGGCAGCCATGTAGAAGGTTGGGTTGAGCTGTTCTTTGCGAAACCCAACAAACTCAAACTTCAAGAACAGGTTTTGTTGTTTAGGTTTGTTCTACGCCACATCAGTTTGAATCGCACCCACCTGACGGCACGCATTTCAGCCATTACGCAATCGTTACGTCCTTCGCCAGATAGACATCCTGTATCGCGTTGAGCAACATCACGCCATCCTGCATTGGCTTCTGAAACGCCTTGCGTCCCGAAATCATCCCCATGCCGCCGGCGCGCTTGTTGATTACCGCAGTGCGCACCGCCTGCCCCAAGTCGTTTTCGCCCGAGGCGCCGCCGGAGTTGATCATGCCCACCCGCCCCATGTAGCAGTTGGCGACCTGGTAGCGCACCAGGTCGATCGGATGGTCGCTGGTCAGCTCCGAATATACCTTGGGATGGGTTTTGCCGAACTTGATCGCGGTGTAGCCGCCGTTGTTCTCGGCCTGTTTCTGCTTGACGATGTCAGCCTCGATGGTGGCGGCGAGATGGTTGGCCTGGCCGGTCAGGTCGGCGCTGGCGTGGTAGTCGATTCCGTCCTTCTTGAAGCCGGGATTGCGTAAATAGGCCCACAGCACCGTCACCATGCCGAGCTCGTGGGCGTGGGCGAAGGCTTCGGAAATTTCGAGAATCTGGCGGCGCGATTCGGGCGAGCCGTAATACACCGTCGCGCCCACCGCCACCGCGCCCATGTCGAACGCCTGATCGACGCTGGCAAACAGGGTCTGGTCATAGATTGCCGGATAGGTCAGCATTTCGTTGTGGTTGATTTTGACGATGAACGGGATCTTGTGCGCATACCTGCGCGCCACCGACCCGAGCACGCCCAAGGTCGAGGCCACTGCGTTGCACCCTCCCTCAATGGCCAGCTTGACGATGTTTTCCGGGTCGAAATAGATCGGGTTAGGCGCGAAAGAAGCGCCGCCCGAATGTTCGATGCCTTGGTCTACCGGCAGAATGGACATATAGCCCGTTTCGGCCAGACGGCCATGGCCGAACAGGGTTTGCAGAGCGCGCAGTACGCCGGGTTTGAGATCCTTCTGCGCCACCACCCGGTCCACGTAATCCGGCCCCGGGAGGTGCAGCATGTCCCTGGAAATCCCCTTGCACTGGTAGGCCAGCAAACTCTCCGCTTCATTTCCCAGCAACTTGCTGATATCGGTCATTTTCGTTCCCCTTGCTAATCAAAGTGGATAAGGCGCATCGTCCTTAAATATAGCAGCCGAACTCAAACTATCCAAAAATAAGCGTTTAAACTGGCGAATTGGCATGAATTTCGGCAAAATGGCCGAAAAACCATTCACCATCAATCATAAGGAACTGCCATGGTAACCCTCATTCTGCTCGTCATTCTGCTGGTTGCAGCGGTCTATTTCATCATGCTCTACAACGGCCTGGTCAGCCTCAAGCACAATGTTTCCAAAGCCTGGGCCAACATCGACATACTCCTCAAGCAGCGCCACGACGAGCTGCCCAAGCTGGTGGAAACCTGCAAGCAGTACATGCAATATGAGCAGGAAACCCTGGAGAAGGTAATGCAGGCGCGCTCCCAGGTTGCCCATGCTCGTGAAAGCCAGAACATGGGGGCGTTGGGTGCCGCCGAGGGTTCGCTACGCGGGCTGCTCGGCAACCTGTTCGCGGTGGCGGAGGCCTACCCGGAGCTGAAGGCCAACGAAAACTTCCAGCACCTACAGGGACGCATCACCGGCCTGGAAAATGCCATCTCCGACCGGCGCGAGTTCTACAACGACAGCGTCAACCTCAACAACGTGCGCATCGAGCAGTTTCCGGACGTGATCGTGGCTCGACTATTCAACTTCCAGCCTGCCGACCTGCTCGAATTCGACGCCTCGGAATTAACTGACGTCAACGTCAAACATCTATTCAATAACTAATTGCAACTCCCGCTTCGATGTTCGAAGGACTGAAGCAACATTACGTCAACCTGCTCACCTCAGGGGGACATTTGGTGCTGCTTTTCGCCGGCTGGCAAATCGGCAGCAGGGAAGCCTGGATAGCCATCCTGGGCCTGGTCGGCGTCATCAGCTTTTTCGCCTGGGCCAGCAACAAGCGTCGTAGTCGCCTGATTCTCGACACCCCGACATCAAAAATTACCTCAGCCGCTCAAGGCTATGTCGAGTTGAAAGGCCATGCCAAACAAGCGCATGACACCCCGCTGCTGAGCAAACTCACCCTGCTGCCTTGTGTGTGGTACCGCTACATGATCGAGGAAGAAAGTAGCGACAAAAAGAGCTACAACACCATAGAACAGGGCACAAGCGACGACATCATCCTGATCGACGATGGCAACGGCCAGTGCTTCATTGATCCGGACTACGCCGAAATCATCACCAGCCACAAGCAAGTCTGGACTAAAAGTGGCCACCGCTACACCGAATACCTGCTTTCCCCGCTCGACACCCTCTATGCCATCGGTGAGTTCACCACCCTGGGCGGGGCAAACAGCGATCTTGATTTCAAGGGCGATTTCAATGCCCTGCTGACTGAATGGAAACGTAACAAGACGCAGCTGCACGAGCGTTTCGACCTCAACAAGGATAGCCAGATCGACCCGCGCGAGTGGGAACTGGCCGTGCTCGCAGCGAAGCGCGAAGTGGCGAAGCAGCATGGCGAAATCCGCCTCAAGGACGGCACGCACCTCTTGCGCAAGCCGAAGGACGGCCGACTATTCCTGCTTTCCAACCTTCCGGAGAAGAATCTGGCACGGAAATACGTGCTGTGGGGCGGGTTCCATCTGCTGACGTTCATGGGAGCCACAGGCTGCGCTGCCTACTTGCTGGGTGTCTGAGTCAGCTCGAGGCGCATTTTCAACATTGGCGAATATGCCTATGAATGATTTTCAGGAGCCCTCACCCCAACCCTCTTCCGCCTGTGGGCGAGGGGCTTTACTCCCTTCTCCCGCAGGCGGGAGAAGGCTGGGGATGAGGGAGTATGGGGTGCGATACAGTATCCTGAATATTGTTCATAGGCATATTGGCGAATGACTGGAAAGTGCCAATTCTGTTGAAAAAGTCTAATTTTTCGAAGCGCTGCAATTTTGTCAAAAGTCCATTACCTACACAAAGGAAATTTATTGCCTTTGTATGGGCGAATCAGACGTCCTGCAGCGAGCGATCAGCCAATACGCCCTTCCCCCCGGACACATCCTTCGAAGGAAAACTTGCCAAAGAGGCTTAAGAGGCTTAAATTTTTTTTCAAGCGCCATGAAAGGTGAACCGGCGGAAGGCAAGATCTATTGAATGAGTCCGGTTGGCTTGTCGGCAGGCAATATGGAGACGTAAAAATAGCGCGGCTCTTCGTCGATGAAGCGATCGATCACGGCGGATTGGGAACGGCTTTCTCCGGAAGAAAGGTCAGCCCGACCTGCGACCTCGGCGCTGCCAATCTGGACGCCATAGCGATCGAACACAAAAATTCTGGCTGCGGGACGGACCGTTTTGGCCGTGCTGTTTTCCATCACCAGCTTGTATTCGTAGCTCTTCGTGCCGTTTTGATTCAGTACCGTAAACACGATGTTCTTGAGGTAGGGGCCATTAATCGGGAGCACTTTGTCCGACACCAGGTCGAGCAGGTGCGGGAGCCGCCCCTTCGTCATTTCCGACAGTATCTTCTTGGTCCGCTCCAGTTCAGGACCCGTTTGGCTCAGCTCCTGCCGGGTCTTGGTGAGATCGGCTTGCAGTGCGTTGTTCTCCTCCTCAAGGCCGCTGATTCGTATGACGGAGAATATAATCACGAAAAGCAGCGCCAACAGGGAAACGGAAAGGGCGACCGTCAGCGCCAGTCTGCGACTCACCTTGTGAAGATCCGAGCTCGACCGGTATGAACGGCTGCGCGCAAAATGGCGAGCGGCGGGCGCGCGCGAAGTATCGGGCCTCGCGTCTTCAACGATGGGTTTGTCGATCGTTTTTTCGTCCATTGCCCAGCCTCAGTGTCAAAGAAAGCCCTGTTTTCACCCGAGTAGCTATGGGGCCGTTTGCAAAATACGGATCGCTTCGGCTCAGCGAAGCCGGTTTTGAGTCTAGCACATGCCTGACGATGTTCCCGCCACGCCCCGATGAACAATATAAGGGGACGGATTTATTTTACCAGACCTGGCCAACCTTCTTTCCCTTCTCTGACCCACTTTTACACGGCCTTCCGGAACCGCGCCGCTCTACCCTGCAGAATCAAAGAGGTGAGCTTCGGATTGCTTTTCTTGGACTCTTTCATTGCGTTGGCTCATTGGGAAATATTTTCTCCCCCGTTGCGCCATCGGTGCGCGCCATCCATAATAATCAAACTCAAATGGATTTCGCATTTACCGGGATTGAATCCATCACATGAAACTCAAGACCAAAATATGGCTGTTGCTGGGTGCCCTGATGAGCCTGGTCTTGGTGATCGACCTCACGATCAGTTACCAGAAATTGACCGCAGAACTGTGGTCGGAAGCCGCATACGACGCCAAAACCGTGTACGGTTTCATGATGGCGACGCGCCGGATCTATCAGCAGCAGTTCGTCGACAGCGGCCTGCCGATCAACGACAAGACCATTGGTTTTCTGCCAGCCCATTCTTTCTCGCGCATTTCCAGGGATTTCGCCAACTGGAACCAGAGCGGAATTATCTTCAACAATGTTTCCGACGTGCCGCGCAATCCCGGCAACCAGGCCGACCGCTTCGAGCTGGAGGATATGGCCTGGTTCCGCGCCGACTCCAAGGCGACCGATCGAATACGCGACATCGTTACTGACAAGGGTATCGGCTACCTGCTTTACACTGCGCCGATCCGGATCGAGCCGTACTGTCTGAAATGCCACGGCGAGCGCGACGCGGCTCCGCCCAGTATCCGTGAGCGGTACGCCACCGCATACGGCTACAAACTTGGCGACCTGCGCGGCGTGGTGAGCATCAAGATCCCGACGGAAAAGTTTGATGCCCGCCGTCTCCGGTTATGGGGTGGACAACTGATGAAAAGCCTGGCCGGCTATCTTGTCATCTTCCTGGCGCTGGGTTTTATTCTTGACCGCCTGGTGACGCGCCGACTATCTCGCTTGCAAATGGGGGCGCAACAGTTTGCGGTGGGCAACTATGCCGCGCGTGTCGAGGATGAGCAAAGGGACGAAATCGCCTATTTCACCCGGACGTTCAACTACATGGCGGACGAGGTACAGGCACGCGACCAAGCGCTAGGCAAGCTCTCCCTGGCCGTGGAGCAAAGCCCGGAGAGCATCGTCATCACCGATCTCGATGGCCGCATCGAGTACGTCAACGAGTCTTTCGTCCGCATTACCGGCTATTCCCGCGAGGAGGCGCTGGGCGCCAATCCGCGGATTCTCCAATCGGGCAGAACCCCGCCGGAGACCTATCACTCCCTGTGGATGTCCCTGACACAGGGCCAAGCATGGCGGGGAGAGTTCATCAACCAGCGCAAGGACGGCTGCGAGTACATCGAGTCCGCGATCATTTCGCCGGTGCGCGCGGACAACGGGCGCATTACCCACTATCTGGCGGTAAAGCAGGACATTACCGACAAAAAACAGGCCGAAGCGCAAATCTATCACCTAGCCTACTTTGACGCCCTTACCGGCATGCCCAATCGTCGGCTGCTGCTGGATCGCCTCCAGCAGGCATTGGCATCCAGCGCGCGTAATGGTCAAAAAGGCGCGCTGTTGTTCATTGACCTGGATAATTTCAAGACACTGAACGACACCCTCGGCCACGACATCGGCGACTTGCTGCTGCAACAGGTCGCCGAACGGCTGGAATCCTGCGTGCGCGAAAGCGACACCGTGGCTCGTCTGGGTGGAGACGAGTTCGTGGTGATGCTGATAGACCTGAACGAAAATGCGCTGGAAGCGGCAGCGCAGACGGAAGCCTTCGCCCATAAAATACTGGCTGTCCTCAATCAGCCTTACCAGCTTGCCACGCACGAATGCCGCAGCACCCCCAGCATCGGCGTTACCCTGTTCAACAATCACGAACAGGGGATTGAGGAACTATTGAAGCAAGCCGACATCGCCATGTATCAAGCCAAGAAGGCGGGACGCAACGCCGTGCGCTTCTTCGATCCAATGATGCAGGACAGCATTAACGCCCGCGCCGCCATCGAAAACGAATTGAGCAAAGCGCTTGAGAACCGGCAATTCCAGTTGTATTACCAGATTCAGATGGACGATTTGCACCGCCCAATAGGCGCGGAGGCATTAATCCGCTGGATACACCCTGGGCGGGGTTTGGTGTCTCCCGCACAATTCATTCCGCTGGCAGATGAAACCGGGCTGATCCTGCCCATAGGTCTTTGGGTGCTGGAGGCGGCGTGCGCCCAGCTCAAAGCATGGCAGCAAGAGAGTCTCACTCGCGATCTGGTTTTGGCGGTGAACGTCAGTGCCAAGCAATTTCGCCAGGCGGATTTTGCGTCCCAAGTGCAGGCGATGGTGAAGCACCATGCCATCAACCCAAACTGTCTCAAGCTGGAACTGACCGAAAGCCTGTTGCTGGACAACATCGAAGGCACCATTACCACGATGAATGCATTGAAAGACATCGGCATCCGGCTATCACTCGACGACTTCGGCACCGGCTATTCCTCCCTGCAATACCTCAAACGCCTGCCGCTCGACCAGCTCAAGATAGACCAGTCATTCGTGCTCAACCTTGCCACCGACAACAGCGATAAAGCGATCGTGCACACCATCATTGCGATGGCGCAAAGCTTGAACCTGGATGTCATTGCCGAAGGGGTGGAAACGGCAGAGCAACGGCAATTTCTCTTGGGCAAAGGCTGTCACCATTATCAAGGTTATCTGTTCGGCAAGCCGGTACCGATTGAGGAGTTTGATGCACTACTAAAGCAGGGCTGATCGCATGCAATTACTTCGCAGTGCTCTGGACTCCAGTCAACCGGAGCCTATAAGCGAGGCACGCTCCGAACGGCCCTCCTCACGCCGAGCGCCGGTTACCTTTGGCGTTAGGCATCACCACGCACATCACTAAAACAGAATGGCCGTCATGAGACACATTGAAAGGCACAGAACGCACCGCATCGGATGGCTCCGTGCGGCTGTTCTTGGCGCAAACGACGGTATTGTTTCCACTGCCAGCCTTATCTTAGGCGTGGCGGCAGCAGGCGCGAATTCAAAAAGTATTTTGATCGCAGGCGTTGCCGGCCTTGTGGCTGGTGCTATGTCAATGGCTGCCGGCGAGTATGTTTCGGTGAGTTCGCAAGCCGATACCGAGCGCGCCGATCTGGACCGGGAGCGTAAGGAGCTGGCTGCCGATCCCGAGCACGAGCATGCGGAGTTGGCGGCTATCTATGTGGGGCGTGGACTCGATGCAGGACTAGCCTCCGATGTCGCTACCCAGTTGATGGCGCATGACGCACTCGGCGCACATGCGCGTGACGAGCTGGGTATATCCGATACATTGACCGCACGACCGGTTCAAGCTGCCTTGGCGTCGGCCGGCACGTTTTCAGTTGGTGCTGCCCTGCCTCTCTTGATTGTCACTTTGGTACCGGTATCTGCGCTCATGTGGGCTGTTTCGGGCAGTTCGCTCTTGTTTCTCGCGCTTTTAGGCTCCCTGGCTGCGTACGTCGGCGGTGCTTCTGTAATTACTGCCGCCGCGCGGGTGACCTTTTGGGGCGCCTTGGCTATGGCCTTGACAGCTGGAGTCGGGACTTTGTTTGGGGTAACTGCTTGAGATTCCCGCTAAACGACTCGTTGCTGGCGCGACGGACCTAACGGGCCGCGGCCTGAATTCAAACGTTGAACATCAGCTTGGGTCGGGAGCCGACCATCGCGACCGGCAGAACTGTGTCAGTTGCAACTATCGATGGCTTTCCCAATAGTCTGATCATGGATCACGCAGGTACGAATACGCAGCTAACGCCGCCCAGCCGGCTTGTTAAACAGTGGCGCCGGATCGCGCAGTATCCTGTCCGGTGCCGAAAACGGCGCCAGCCGTTCGAGAAAATCCAGCAGTTCCAGCACTGGCGAATTACGGAAAAATCGCGCTTGAGGAATCTCCATCCAGATGCGGTCGGCATAGGCATATATCTCATAAGGGGTATCGCCGACGCCATCATGGTTGCGATCAAAGCCCTCATAATTGTCCCAGTGGTTGCCGCGCCAGTCGTTTTTGTTCGCATCGCCGCTACCAAACATCATCGAGACATGAATGAGATTGTTCTCGAAGCTGTTGTTGTGGAGAATATGGCCGCCCCGCTCGCCGGAGAACTGGATTCCGATAGCATTGTGAGCAAAGCGGTTGCCACGCAGCAGGGTCTTGTCAGCCGGTTCGATGGGTGAGTCGGCCAGCACCCCCACCGCACAGTGGACGACTTCGTTACCCTCCGCCAGTCCTTCAGCGCTCATTTTGAAAGCCAGCCCCGCCCCGCTCACTCCCAGGGAATGAAAAATCCGGTTGTGCAGCAGCTTCACCCGGTCAGAATTCAGCACGATAATGCCGGTAGCGTTGTGGTCGAGGCGGTTACGCTCGATCACGCTGTCCGGTGAAAAAATCAGGTGGATGCCGTAGCGGCTGTTGCGGATGAGGTTGCCGATAATACGATTGCGCGGCGAATTCATCAGGGTGACGTCGCGCGCCTGGTCGATATCGTTGCCCTCGACCCGATTATCCATGCTGTACCACAAGCGGATCGCTTCGCCCCGCATAGCCAGCTCCGCTGGTTTAGAGCGGATGCGGTTGCGTCGCAGAATGTTCTGGTTGGCCTGTTTCAGGCTAATACCGAACAGCGCATCGTCAATCACGTTGTCCTCGATGCTGTTGCCGTTGCCGGTCAGCGCGATGCCGGTATCCACCCGGTCATGGGAGCCGCCCGAGTTCGTCAGCCGCAACCCCCTCACCACCGCCCCGTTGGCGTTGATAATCAGCACCGAGCCTGTGCCGCCGCCATCCACCGTGACCTTGCCGCCGCCATCGACGATGATCTGGCGCGAAATCAGCGCCGGCCCGGCATAGGCCCCTGGCTTGGGATGCAATGTTCCACCGCTGGGTGTGGCGTCGATCAGGGCCTGGAAGGAAGGATAGGCTGCCGACGCGGCCAGGGGGCAAGCCAGCAGGAACAGGAATACGAGGATTTTGACCACGGCGCATCGGGCAATATATGGATACGCCATATGACCTGATTTTTGGGAGACTGGCAATGAGCTAAATCAATTCTCAACGCACGGAAGTACGAATTCTTATTCCTTCTTCGCTTCCAGCTCTTCCCAGCGCGCCAGAGCGGCCAGCAGCGCTTCCTCGATCTCGGCGGTGCGCGCCTGCAGGCGCTTTACCTCCTCGGGATTGGTGCGATAGAGATCGCCGTCCGCCAGCTTTCTCGCCAGCGTGGACTGTTCCTGCTCCAGCGCCTCGATCTGTCCCGGCAAGGTTTCCAGTTCGCGGGTTTCCTTGAAAGACAGCTTGATTTTTGCCGACGGCTTCTCCTGTGTCGGTTTCGGTTTGGTGGCGGCAACCGCTTTCTTCTCCGCTTCCGTTTGCGGGCGGGGACGGTAACGCAGCCAGTCCTCGTAGCCGCCGGCATACTCGACCAGCCGACCATCCCCTTCGAAGGCGATGGTCGAAGTCACCACGTTGTCGAGGAAGGTCCGGTCATGGCTGACCAAAAACAGGGTGCCGGAATATTCCAGCAGCAGTTCTTCGAGCAGCTCCAGGGTTTCGATATCGAGATCGTTGGTCGGCTCGTCCAGCACCAGCACGTTGGCGGGGCGGGTGAACAGCCGCGCCAGCAGCAGGCGATTGCGCTCGCCGCCGCTGAGTGAAGAAACCTTGGCGCGCGCCCGCTGCGGCGGAAAGAGGAAATCACCGAGATAACTGATGACGTGCTTCTTCACCTCGCCGATTTCGACGAAGTCGTTACCCTGGCTGATGGTGTCGATCAGGGTCGCCTCCTCGTCGAGCTGCTCGCGCATCTGGTCGAAATAGGCCACGGCGAGCTTGGTACCGCTTTTCACCGTGCCGGAATCGGGCTGCAGCTCGCCCAGAATGAGCTTGAGCAGGGTGGTTTTCCCTGCGCCGTTCGGGCCGATCAGGCCGATGCGGTCGCCGCGCATGATGCGCGCGGAGAAATCGCGGATGATGATCTTGTCGCCGAAAGATTTGGTGACATGCTCCAACTCCGCCACCAGCTTGCCGGAGCGGTCGCCCGCATCGAGCGCCAGCCGGGCCTTGCCGGTCTGGTTGATGCGCGCCGTATGCTCGCGGCGCAGCTGCTCCAGTTGCCGCACCCGGCCTTCGTTGCGGGTGCGCCGGGCCTTGATGCCCTGGCGTATCCACACCTCTTCCTGCGCCAGCACCTTGTCGAATTTTGCGTTCAGAACCTCTTCAGCTTCGAGCATTTCCTGTTTTCTGCGCTGGAAAGCGGAGAAATTGCCGGGGAAGCTCGCCAACTGCCCGCGATCCAGTTCGATGATGCGCGTGGCGACGTTGTCGAGAAAACGCCGGTCATGGGTGACGAACAGCACGCCGCCGTTGAATGATTTGAGCAGCTCTTCCAGCCACTCGATGGCGCCCAGGTCGAGGTGATTGGTGGGTTCGTCCAACACCAGCACATCCGGCTCGGCGACCAGCGCCCGCGCCAGCGCAACGCGCTTCTTCCAGCCGCCGGAAAGCGACGAAACCAACGCGTCTTCAGGCAGCGCCAGACGGCTCATCACCGCGTCGATACGGCTTTGCTGGCGCCAGCCGTCGCGCGCCTCCAGTTCGGTCTGCAACACTTGCATCCGCTCCAGCAGCGCATCGGTATCCGCCCCTTCCTCCCCCAGCGCATGGGAAACGGCGTGGTAGTCGATCAACAGCTGGCTCAAGCCCACTAAACCCTCCGCCACCGCTTCAAATACGGTATGGTCGGGATCAAGCTGCGGCTCCTGGGGCACATAAGCCAGATTCAGTCCCGGCTCGCGCCAAATCTTGCCATCGTCGGGCGAGGCCACGCCGGCGATGATCTTCAGCAGGCTGGATTTACCGCCGCCGTTGCGCCCGATCAGGCCCACCCGCTCGCCGAGGTCGAGCTGCAAATCCGCCTGATCCAGCAAGGGGTGGTGGCCATAGGCGAGGGAAAGTTTATCCAGGGTGATGACAGGCATAATGGAGTAGCGGGGGAGATTTTAACGAAAGGCGGATTTTACACCGCGCGGGTCGAACCGGGAGAATTCTTCCTCACCGCAGATTTCTCTGTGCCCGCTTTACGATATAGCAACAAGCGCTGTTGCCCGGATCATTCCGAAACCAATCCCGGCAAACGTTCCTGACCCATTCTGGCTGGCTCTTGGCGGCATCGTTCAGCCAGTTCGCCACAGAATCCTGCACATAACGGCTTTCGTCGCGGCGGCACGGCTCAAGCAATGGCAAGCCATGCCAGGGCACTGCCTGCAGCGGAGCAATGTGCTTCGCCCACACCCCGCGTGGCCGCGTAATCTCGACGGCAAATCGGCGCAAATTGGCATCCGGCTCGGATACCCATTCCTGCAACAAATCCATCGCCTCAAATGGCGCAGCCACGACAGCCGGACGCAACGCCAGCCAGGCCCATTCGCGCACGCCAAAATGACGATCTGCGGCAAGCGGCCTCATCGCCACGAATTTATCGGCGAAACCCAACTCCGGATGCAAAGCAATCGCGAAACAGGCAAACCCCCGCACTGTATCGGATGGATGAGAGATGAGCTGCTGCAATGCCCTCCCATCGTCAAAAGCGCCGTACCTGCCCACCATCCGCCCGGCCAGCTCCATGCGCTTCACCAGGCCGTGCCCGGAAAAAATCTGACGTGCAGCTTCCCGCGCCAGCCCTGCCGCGTTTCCAGACCAGCCGTCCAGCGTACCGAGCAACACGGCAAAATCCATCGCCGCCTGCTCGGTCAGAGTCGCGGTTTCCGTTTCACCCTGATTGAGAAGAGCAGTCAGACCCGGCGGAATATCGCGCAGCCGGACATAGCCTTTACGTTTCGGCATGAACAGGCTGCCACAATCGGTTTTATCCATCCGTGAATTTTAGCGTAAAATGGCGGCCTCGCCCCAGTAGCTCAGTGGATAGAGCGACCCCCTCCTAAGGGGTAGGTCGGACGTTCGATTCGTCTCTGGGGCACCAATAAATCAATGTGTTACTAAAATATACAACCCATTTAAATTTTCCGGGGTTACGCTGGGGCTACACAAAAAACATTGTTTTGTTCAGCCTTTAGCACTTGCTTTGTAGAAGAACACAACTTCCTGACCGCTCAGTCACGGCGCTTGCAACAAACCCCCGCAAGCCCCACGCCATCGCTACACCGTAGCAACCTGACAGAGCGCCGAAGGCATGAACCCGCCATCGGCTTGCCGCCCTTGCCACGCTGGTTCCGCTCCGTTCCCGCCGCCGCTTCACCACTGCGGGCTTCATGGCTCCGCCCAACCCCACGGCTACGCCATCAAGCCCTTGCGGTTCGCAGGCGGCTAGCACAGTGGTAGCCGGCCAGTTCCTCGCCCCCGCAACGGTTCGCGGTCTTGTCGCTACGCGGTGTTAGGTTCGCTTCGCGAATCGGCACCGGCAGGGAGAGCCGGAGCCAAACCCACGGCACCGGCAAAGAACGCCGGAGCCTAAACCCATCTGCGGCCTCGCCGGGCCATTCACAGCCAGCGCCCGGGCGGAAACGGGCACCGGCGTGCAGTCGCTACGCGGTCTTATGGTTCGCTTTGCGGGTCTAGTCGGCTGCGCTGGCAGTTGTGGCGGTTTGTAACATAACGGCGTCTTATGCAAAGCGCCAGCGCCGGGCAAACTACCGCCCGCCTTTCAGGTTCGCATAAGAAGCCGTTATGCCTTGCGCCCATTGGGTAAAAACCGCCACACAGCAAACCCATCGCCCCTTTATCCCCGGTGGGGAAAGGCAGCAAAACGGGGCTGGTGGTTCGCCGCCCCTTCGCTTTTTGCTGCGCGGTCGCGCTGCGGGGTGATTATTTCCACCCCAAAAAGCAAACGGCCCACTCGGGACCGTCTGGTTCTGGTTGGTGGCGTGGCGGTTTCAGTTCACCGCATCTTTCAACGCGCTGGCCGGGCTGAATTTCCCGCCCCGGTTGCCGGTCTTGGATGCCCGGAATTTTGGCACTTTTGCAGCGGCAATCCTGATCGTTGCGCCGGACTGCGGGTTGCGCCCATTGCGGGCGGCGCGCATACCCACATAGAAACAGCCGAAGCCGTTCAAAGCTGCCATGTCGCCCTTTTTAAGCGCCACTTTCATGATGCCTTTGAATGCGTCAATTGCCCGCTTGGTAGCGCCTTCTGCAAGCTGGATAGCAACGCTGATTTCCTTGCACAGCTTGCTTTCGCTGAACGACGGTGCGCCAGTGACGCGATGGTAGGCAGTATAGATCAGCGGTTGTCCGGTACGCGGATTGCGCCCGGCCTTCTGTGCTGGCGCTCCTCGCGAAAAACTCCCCAGCCCGCGCAGCATGACTCGCTCGCCTGCATCTGAGTGAGTCTTGATGCTCGCTTCCAGCGCGTCCAGCACACGCTTGGCATCGGTCTTGGTCACATCCGCCGAGCGGGAAATGGCGTCGATGGTTTCGGATTTGTTCATGGTGCGGCCTCCTGGCTTGTTGATTCATGGAAAGCATATTTTAAATGCCATATAAGCATGATGCAAGCGCAGCTAGAGATTTATGCCGATTCTGCATACAATGCCGCAATGGCAACCGATCTTTTATCCCTCGGCAAACGCATCAAAGCGGAACGAGAAGCGCAGGGACTCACACAGCGCGATCTTTCGACGCGCGCCAGTTTTGAACAGACTCGCCTTTCCAAGCTGGAAAGCGGCAAGTCTCACCCCGGCCTGGAAGCGCTGGAGCGGCTATGCAAGGCGCTCGGAAAAAGCCTCGCCTGGCTGCTGGAGCAAACGGAAACGGCCTCACCGCCTCAAGGAATGACCGTGGAAGCCGCTGAGCTGGCGCGTCTGTGGCAAGCCCTGCCCGATGCCGACCGGGCGGCGGTACGGCGCATTGTGGTGGCTTTAGGGCGGCGAGATACGCCCAAGGATTGACTGGCGGTTTTGAGGGAGCCCCAAGGGGCGGATGGGAGCGGGGCAGGTGAGCGGGGAATCAAGAACAATAATCGGGCGGCAATTTAGCATAATGCAACACTGCGGGCGCAAGCCGGACAGTGGCTTTTGGGCCATTGCGCATAATTTCCTGCATTATGTTACTTTGCCGCCCGACAAGACCGCAGCCCAACGTAAAGAGGACACGGGGCTTTCAGGCTGCCACTGCGCTAGCCGCCTGCGAACCGCAAGAGCCTGGCGGGGTTTATCGCGAGGCACGCTGTGGTGAAGCGGCGGCGGAAACGGAGCGGAACCAACTTGGCTAGGGCGGCAAGCCGATGGCGGGTTTATGCCTTCGGCGCTCTGTCAGATTGGGACGGTGTGGCGACCCGGTTTTCAGAATAGAAGTGAATTTTTGCTTTTCCATATCAGAAAAAATTGAGGGGAAAAATGCGCATTTCACGCGAAAGGATGGAGGAGTGGGCGCTTGGCGACAAGGAGAAAGGGTTATCTTCCCTGATTCCTCCAAGGGATTATTCGGGCATGGATTTACAGGTAGAGCAACTGCGCGTCTGGTTGCCCGATCCGGCGAAAATCGGATTGGAAGAACTCTGTCGGCGAGCTGAAACATCCATGACGGCCTACCTGACCGAATATTTTACCGAGTACATTTATGGACGCCATGAACTCCTGAAAATGCGCGAAAACCGTACCGGCCTATATGAGCCAAGACCCGAAATCATGTACAACATGGAGCGCTGTAGTGAACCGCCTCAACCCGATTTGGGTAAAAACATATTCGCGTTAAAAATCTTCATTCCAACAAAAATCAAGCATGCTTTGCAAACTCTGGCTGGCCGCGCCCAGTCCAGCCTTGGTGAATTTGCCAGAGCACTGATATGCGCTCATCTATTCGGGCGAACACACGGCCCTAAAAGGCTGATGGCTTTGACATCTCATGAAGAAAGTGAAGCCAATCATTGGGAGAATGCTGACGAGTCCGCGTCAACAATTTGAGTTATTGCCATTTTTCCCCTACGATTTTTCTTGTAACGCTCTTGATCCTGCAATAGATTCAAAACATGCACAACGCAAATCCGTGCAGGGAACCGCGCAAGGACATCTTGATTCGCTGGATGACCAAGTGCTCCGAGACATTAGGAGAACAATATGTTCATCCCGCACTTGGACATCATGCCCCTTGTGTACGGCATCGTTATCTTCCTGGGGCTCTGGTCGATGTGGGCGAAGCTCACGTCTGGCCGGTTCATCGCCCTCGTCATCGAAGCTGGCGTGTTCTGGCTGGTGTTCAGCCTGCACGGCGGCTCGATGGCGGGTGGCTTCGCGGCTGCCATCGCCGCCTTACTGGCGGGCAGCGTGTTTCCGCGCATGATTGGGAAGAAGCCATGAAATATGATCCAGCAGGAGCGAGCCATGACCACCACGCGCCAAGAGCAACTATTCAACGAGCTCAAGATGGCACTTGCCGTCACCCGACAGGAAGACTTGAACGCCTGGGGTAAGCGCTCAGCAGCTCAATTGCCAAAGATTGCCAGCCGAAGGATCAGGAACCTTGGCGCGCTACTGTCCATCCTTGCCAGTTTCACCGGGAAAGAACTGCTCAATTCCATTCGTGCCATGGGAGAAGGGCGATTGGGCAAACACTTTGGCAATCGCACCGCAGCCGCCATAGATGGCAGCATAGACATTGCGAACCGGGTAAAGAGCACAGTTTCGGCTATTGCCGATACTCTGTATAGCGACCCTAAAAGCAATGCTTCTGGGGTGTTGGCGCTGGCAATGGGATTTCTTGCGGGCTCTGGTGGTTTGGATGCCAACGGGGGAATTCCTGACAGCGATCTCGCGCTGGGGATCGGATGGCACCGGTCGCCATTTACACACTCGATTATTGCCGGGACTGTTGTAGAAGGGGCCATTCTTGCGCTGGCAGATTTGACCGGCGTCATCCATGACAAGCTACCTCCTCGGCATGACCCATTCTGGGACAAACTCCTTGCAGCGAAGGACTCTATAGCGATTCGTCTCGCGCAAGGCGCAAGCGCAGGCATTGCCTACCATTTAGGCGTGGACGCCACCCTACAACCGGGTGTATATCATGATTTACCAGTCAGCATGCCCTTGGAAGCGCACCAAACGTTGTTCGCCATGAATGCAGTTGCGGAGGGGATCGATGTGGCGCATAAAAAAACCGGCTCTTTTCGCAAATCGTGTTGTCGTCTGATCCGAAGGATCACCCTGTGGGGCTTTCAAGCATATCGATAGGGACACCTTGCGACTGCCTGGAAACATAGATGGTTATTGGTGTTGTGCCGGGTCGGTTGCCGATAACAACACGGTTTGCGAAAAGAGCCAAAAAACCACAGGCGAAAAGATTGTGAGCCAAGCGGGTGGAGTGGCTCAGGATGGGCTAAAGGCGATTGGCGCCGGGTTCAAGATGCTGTTTACGGGCAAATAGGGCAAAATATGGGAATCCTGAGCGAGGTTTTTGCTGCTGTCGCCGATGTGGCTATCACCGGAGTGGGCGCGGCATTCAGAGTGGCCAAGAAAATCGTTAGCGCTGCGATCCCCCGCATTCAGGCAGCTATCGCCATAGCCAAGAACACATGGAATCATGCGCGTTCACAGAGAAGCGCCGAAAGCATTGGTGCGGAAATTAAAGACGTAAATGATCACCTCTCACAATTACAACTACAATACGAACGAACTGGGAAAGTCGATTCTGAGCTTGTTGAGCGCCTTAAGGCTCAGCGACGTGATCTTAAGGGGGAGTTACGCGAATCCGATGAATTTATTGCTGCAAGCGATATTTCGGCAAACGAGAAAGAATATGATGCATTCATCATCGACAACGACAGCACGCATATCATCGAGGCTGCGATGGGGCAGACGGTGCACAATAAGCCCTGCCCGAAATGTAAATGGCCTATGCGGCTTCAGTGGAATCGTAAACTAAGCGTAACATCCACAAGTGACCTTGGATGGGCGTGTACCCATTGGTACTGGAAAACAAATGGGGCGCATGTATGCGATCACTGGGAAAAATTGCATCCTGATGATTTCCAGATATTTGCCAAGGCAAATCGCCCTGAGTTCACTGATCTGACCGCAAGCCAGTTTTCTGACCTGGTGTTAGCCCATCAGCCTGAAGTGATCGAGCGTATGGAGGACGTGCTTAAAGATAGCCAGATAAATAGCATAAATGCTTATCGCTGCCCCGTCCACGGCGAGCCGCTCGTTTTACGCAAAAAAATACAACACAATGGCACCTTGCTCGATATGTATCACCTCAAGTGCCCACGCTGGAAGGGCGTGAATGTTGGGTGTCAATACATGGATAAGTTGAAATCCCCCGCCCAGCTTCATGCGTTTTTAAGCGCCTCGACTGGGCAAGGGGTATTTTGATTAGGAAACCAAGAAGGCAATAATTATGGCTATGTCACTGTTAATTGTTGAACCCCACTCATACCCAGCGCGGCAAACAAAACGGCGCGAGGAGACAGGGAGCCATGAGCCGGATCGATCATCCTTCGCCAGCCAAGATAATTGGCAAGGTAAT
>Ga0210039_1001206_pt1 | contig 24645 bp, 22 predicted proteins | sample CryGeyCG2114_250_3_FD_185460 | JGI IMG/M metagenome (GOLD analysis project Ga0210039, IMG submission 185460) | Groundwater microbial communities from aquifer - Crystal Geyser CG17_big_fil_post_rev_8/21/14_2.50 (SPAdes) (version 2) | ecosystem: Environmental > Aquatic > Deep subsurface >...
CTTTACGGGACAACAGGTCGGTTGAGCGGCACCTTGCCCAAGTAGCGCGACAACTCGGCGACCCAGCCCTCCTCGAAGCGCAGCGCATCGAAACGCCTTGCCGTAGCCGCCCCGGCAGCCGCCAACACGCTCGCCACGGCCTCATCGTTCAACAGCGCGTGGATATGCTCTGCCAGCCCCTCAAAATCGCCATAGCGGGCCAATAAAGCATTTTGACCCTGGACGGCATATTCCAGATTGCCACCCGAATCCCAACCCGCAACCGCGCAGCCTGAGGCCATCGCTTCCAGCATCGGCAGACCAAAACCCTCCATCGCATCGAGACTCAGGTAATAACGCGATCCACGGAACCTGTCTGCCAGCTCCGGCTGGGGCAAGATGGGCAACACTTCGCAGGGGATGGTGGCACCGCCAAACTTCGCCGCATACACCGCCTGCAACTTCTGGAACTGGATATCCTCGTGCTTGCGCCGGCTCGTCACGAACACCGGTTTGCGCTGCTGCCATACCGGTGCGGGCAACAGAAAATCGTCGCCCACAAAGGCAGGGATGACGCGACCGTCTATGCCGTAGTAATCCGCCACGAAGCGCCTGGCCCATTCCGAGACGAACACATAATGATCGAAGTTCACATCCAGCACGGTGAAGGTACGGATGCCCTGGATATAACTCAGCTTGCGGCACGGCAAGCGCAAGCCGAACTGCAGCGAGGAAAAGGAAGGGTTGCACAGCAGCAGGTCATCCGCCCCGCACCTCTGCAGAAAATCCGACTCGCTGACCGCCGGCAGATCGACCGCATAATGGAACATGCTGTCGGCGGGCCGCTCACCCACGCAATACACTTCGCAGCCAAAAAACTGATGCAGGATGCGCCCCACGTGGTAGGCCATGTAAGTGCCACCCGCCGGGTAATAACCCTGATAGACGAAGACCCTCATCGCTGCTTGATATCCGCAGCCAGATCGTAGCCGAACTGTTTGGCCACTTCTCCGCAGTGTTCCAGTATGGCCGCGTGATCCTGCTCGTTGAGCGCCTGCCGTTTGCTTCTGACGTTGGAGGGGACGAAGGGCGTTTCCGGGACGAACGGCGGCGCATCCTGCATGGCTGCATACACCGCTTGCAACCTGCCTTGCGGATCGGCCACCATATCCTCATAGCGCAGCACGAACAGGCGATCACGATGTGCAAGGATGATCTGTGCCAGATGGCTCCAGAACAGGGCGCGCCGCGCTTCCAGACAACTCTCCTGGTCGATCCGCTGCAAGCGCGCCCGCGCTTCGGATGAAAGATGCGGATCCTCCACATATCCCAGACGCAGATCGCGCACCGTGGCCCCGGAAAGATGGTTGAAGGTGCTCTTCCAGGAAGCGATGGTATCCAGCGGATTGCGTACGCACGCGATGAATGTCGCTTCCGGCATCGCCTCCAGCAGGTAAGGCAGACGCGCCAGATAACCCAGCGTGTTCTTGGTCGCAAGCACGAAATGCGCTGTCGATACCGATGGACGATACAACTCCTCGGCGAACACGACTGCCGTATCCTCGATCAGCTTGCCGTTGTTAATCTTGTTGGCGATCGGCTCGCCTGCAGCGATACGGCTGCGCAGCGCATCATAGTAGGCGCGCATCCCATGCATGTTGTTCGGGTCCGGCAGGATATTGAAAATCTCTTCCGGCTCATTGATCGCTACACAATCCTTGAGATTGTGCAATTGTGTACAAAGATAACTGGTACCGCTACGCGGGATACCCGTTATGAAAATATCGTTGGTATGGTTCATATTTATTTCTTCTGCAAATGAAAAGGGGCAACCCGAAGGTTGCCCCATACAACGCTAGTACAACTGACGGATATTACTTGTCAGCGGACACGTTGGTCAGAACACCAGAGCTACGTGCGAACATCTGACCCTTCATCGTCGGGATCGCACCGGCGATCTCCAGACGGTAACGGCCAGTGGTCGGGACAGTGAAGCCGCAAGCGGTTTCGACTTGTGCTGCCGACATCACCAGTGCTGCACCTGCTGCCAGGCTGGAAGACAGCGAGCAGTTGGAAGCCAGTGCTGTACCGTTCTGGTCATAGATGGTTGCAGTGATCGCACCGGCGATGGTGGAGGTGTTGTACACACGCAGGAAGCCTGCATCGGTGTCGGTGGAACGCGGCATGTTCAGCAGCGACAGGCTGGAACCGTCACGAGTAACAGTCAGCACATCGTTGCTAGATGGCGTTGGCAAAGAGTAGTTTGTACGAGCAGTGCCGCCCAATTGAGCAGTGATGGTGCCCGCAGGGATAGCAGATGTACCGCTATATGCGAAGCAGCCACGTACGCCAGCAACAATTTGTGCAGGTGTCAGCGCGAAGGAAACGGAGGAAGCGCCGCCCTTAGCAGAAGTACCAGCCAGTTTGTTTGCAGTAGCACAACCAGCAGCAGCAGCAACTACGAATACACCAGCAGTTGTTTTTGTAGAGGCCAGAGGTGAGCCAGCGAAAGTGATAGAGGCTGTAGACATGTACTTACCGGCAGTACCCGCGTTGCCGATCGCAGCAGTAGTAGCTGTAGCAGCACCAACCGCTTTCCAAGCAACCACAGCACCTGTAGCAACTGTCACGCCTGCGTTCAACTTGTTGAAGCCAGCAGTAACCTTAGCTGTAACAGTCTTCTTTGCAGCTGCGGAAACTGTCAAGCCAGAGTTCCAGGACACCAGATTGCCGTTCACGCTGGAGCTAGCCAAGGAACCGTACTTGAAGGTAATCGACTCAACTACAGCTGCATGAGCACCTGTCACTGTGATGCTAGGTGCGGAAACTACGCACGACTTAACGCTACCAACGGTAAGCGCAGTAGCCATTGTGAAAATAGCTTGAGTGGAGTTCGCGCCACCCAAGGTAAGCGGTGCGATGTAGCCAGAAGTACCGTTTGCGCCGGCGCCGGCTTGAATTGCGATAGCCGATGCGGAAGTAGCACCAACCGTACACTCAATCGACGGGTTCACCGCAAACTTTGTGTTGTTGCTCAGGTTGACAGTGACTTGCAGGTTTTGGCTAGTACCTGGGTTGAAAGCGGTTGTCAGACCATATGCCTTTTTCACGAGTGTAAATGTCGTGGTAGTCGGCAATTCATTAGCCACCTTCGTGTCTGGAAACTGAGCGTACGCCGCGACGGATGTACCTGCCAGAGCGGCCAGAACTGCGAGACGCAGTGCATTGTTTGTAGTTTTATTCATGCTTTAAATCCCTTCAAAAAGTGAGTTTAAAAAAAAACACTACTAGGTATACCTCTTGCCTGGAACGGAAATTACGACGCGTCGGCCATTCCAAGCCTGAGTGCTTCTTAAAAATATCGAAGCGACCGCATTATCCTTAGGGGATGGAAACATTGTCAAGCCATATAAATATATAGGCCCTGTGGCGGTGGCGCATTTGCTACAACGCTTTAAATCCGCAAAGCGTGGGGGCGACGCGTGCCGTGGGCGGCCATTACCGGCCGGGTTTGCGGAAGACATACAGCCGCGTCAGCCCATACATGCTGCCGGTATAGGCCGCCGCCGCCAGTATTTGCGCCAGCACGGCGGGGATCGCCAGCTCGGCCAAGGCAAGGCTCAGCACCAATAGATTGAGCATGAAGCAGATGCTGAAGGCGGCCAGATAGCGCAGGCTCTCTTCCACGAAACGGCCCTCGCTGCGAAACACGAAGCGCTTGGAGACGATGAATCCCAGCACGAAGCCGACCGCATAACCGCCGATGTTCGCCAGCAGCGGCGCGGCACCCAGCCCCATCAACAGGAAGATCACCGAGAAACCAACCAGTGTGTTCAACACGCCGCTGCCGGCGTAACGGGCGAGATAGACGGCTTCGGTGCGCCAATGCCAATCCGCGGGAGTCAACCCTTCATCCGTCATTCGATATTGATTTTCTTGGACACGATGTACAGCGGCCGCCCTTTGACCTCGCGGTATATCTTGCTGATGTAGATGCCCAGCACGCCGATGGAGAACAGCTGGATGCCGCCGAAGAAGATGACGATGGCGACCAGCGAGGTCCAGCCCCTTATGGAGATGCTCGGATCTAGGAGCTTCGCCACGACCAGCGACAGGGCCAGCACAAAGCCCGCGACCGTGATGAAAAAGCCGAGCAGGCTGGAAAAGTACAGCGGCTTGTCCGTGAAGGAGGTCAGCCCGTTCAAGGCAAAGTTGACGTATTTCCTGAAGGAGAAGGTCGAGGTGCCGGCGTAGCGCTTGTCGCGCTCGTAGAACCAGCCGATCTGCGAGAAGCCTACCCAGCTCACCATGCCGCGATAATAGCGGTTCTCTTCGCGCATCGATTTCAACACTTCGATCACTTCGCGGTCGATCAGGCGGAAGTCGCCGGTGTCTTTGGGGATGCGGGTCTCGCTGAGCGCGCCGATGAAGCGGTAATAGACTTTGGCCATGATCTTGAAGAGCAGGTTCACGCCGTGCCGCTTGGGCCGGTATCCGTAGACCACCTTGTAGCCGTCGCTCCACAACGCGATCAGGTCGAGCATCACTTCCGGCGGGTCTTGCAGATCGTCGTCGATGATGATCGCGATGTCGCCGCTGGCGGCGTCGATGCCTGCCGTGATGGCGATCTGGTTGCCGAAGTTCCTCGAGAAGCTGATGACTTTGACTGCGGGATCGGCCAGAGCGAGCTTCTGCAGTTTCCCCAGCGTCTCGTCCGTGCTGAAGTCGTTCACGAATATCATTTCGTGCTCGAACCTTGGCGCGATCAGGTTCAACACGTGTTTGGTGCGGCGGTAGAACTCTTCTATGCCATGCTCTTCGTTATAGGTCGGGACGATGACGGAAAGGCGCAGGGGCGGCTTCACCAAATGCCGGTAGTATTTGTCGATACATTTTTCCAGATAGCCCGGCTGGAAATCTATCCCGAGCTTGCTGATGACCGGCCGTATGTCTGCCGTGTCGATCGCGAAGCTGCTGCCCTTGTCCTTGAGCTGGCAGTGGGAGGGTTTGCCAAGGTAGGCTTCGAGTGTCTTTACCAGCTCGGCAACCGGTGTGTTGTTCGTGTTGCAGATATTGATGATGCGGTCCGTCGGGCATGCGTTGCTGAGCATGTCATGCGCGATGCGGTATACATCGTCGATGTCGATGAAATTGCGCTGGGCGTTCTGCCAAAGCTGGAAGCTGCGTCCATTCCCTATCGAATCGACCAGAAAATTGACCAGGCTGGTCTTTTCATCCCCCAGGCCCAGCAATTGGGGCAATCTGAAGATGACATAGCGTACGGAACTTGTTTGAAGCTTCTTTTCCATGCGGAGCTTGTGCTGCGCATAGGGTGAATCGACCTGGTCGGGATCCAGGATGCTGCACGAACTGAAATAGACGATGGTCTCGTTCTGCTGGTTCTCGATGGCTTTGCCAAGCTGCGCTTCTTCCGCATCGAAGAGGCCGTTGTCAGCCAGGGTTGAATCGTGGACGCTGCCGGCAAAGATCAGATAACGCGTTTGCTGCGCGTATGTGACGAACCGGTTCGCGATGACGCCCCGCCCTATGACGCTGCTCATTGGCTTCTCCCGCAATATGGATTGCGTGATCCGGTCACGGTTTTCTCACCACGGCCAGTATGGATACGCCGAACGGCAGCCAGATATATCTGAGCAGGTATTTTTCCAGTCCGAAGATCATGGTCAATATCCAGTTCACGATGTTGCCGGGCATCTCGACATCGGATGCGCCATCACGCCCCAGCAGGTTATTCAGTTTGCGCACGACGTAAACGATGGGAAACAGCAGCGTGTTGAAATAGCTGATCTGTTCGATGACAAAACCAGCCTCGGTGAGTTTGGATACCAGCTCTTTTTCGGTGTAACGGCGCTTGTGCTCGTTGATGACATCGTGGGCTGACCACAGCGACATGCAGGCGGGCACGGTGATCACCGCAACACCGTCATGGACCAGCAGCGTCTTGAGCCGGCGCAGTGCGGCAACGTCTTCTTCGACATGCTCGATCACGTCGAGCGCGGTGATCAAAGTGAAGCTTTCCGCGTCATAAGGGACATCGTCGGGCAGCGAGCCTTTTTTGATCGTGCCCTTGAAGATCTCCTGGCTGAACCGGATCGCTTCGTCCGACATGTCCATGCCGCAGGTCGGACCGCGCTTGGCCAAGGCGTCCAGCATCAAGCCGGCACCGCAACCGATATCCAGATTGGAAACGGGTGCACCGGGGTGCCGTGTCCGGCTGATCGTGTCGAGGATGATGGCTTTCTTCACCACGAACCACCAGTGCTTTTGCTGGATCTCGAAGAATTTACGGTAGAGGCTTATGTCCATGATGTGTTCAGTAGAATTTAGCTTCAGGAACGACCGCTTGCGGCGCGACATACCCTGTCGGACTATTGCCCTTAACGATGCTCGCCTTTGTCAGGCATTTTTCATCACCCTCATCAGGCAACAGCACCTCGATGTGGATGGCACTGCGCAGGAAATCCGGCAGCTCATCTGGGGTAAAGAATTTTTTCCGGAAATACTTCCACACCAGTTCCGATTCGGAGTATTTGACCACATTCTGCCTGATGGTCAAACCCGCCTGGCAACCCGCCGGGTCAAACTCGGAGAGCAAGTTGCTCTTGGTGTAGAAACCCCTGAACATGCCCAAGGATTCCATGCTGTAGCCCTGGAGTTGAAAACCGACCCTGGATTCGCCCCCCCAGGCCTTTTTCAACATACCCGCCCATTCGTAGAAACGATACAGGCGTTCGCCCCCGAGCGGATATTGATCGTCCACCCAGAATACCGAGGTGCCTTTCAGGATCGGGGTGTCGGCAAGAACGGTCATGATCGCTTTGTCCTTCACCGCGCGCGCTTGCCAGGAGACGTAGGTTGAGATGGTGGAAAGGCTGAAAGCTGCAAGCAACAACACACCGATCAACAGGGCTGCGAATCTTCCGTCCATGACGCCTCGCGGGCGTTCCGCAAAGATGAACCACATGGGTCTGAGCAGGCTTGCGATGAGCAGTGCGACAGGCAGGGAGGCCAGCAGTGCGTGGCGCGTACTCCATCCTTCCAGCGAAGGTGATTGACCGACAGCCGCATACGGGAATATGGCGCTGGCAAGCAGCAGGCCCGCAAAGGCAAACAGCATAATAGCCGGTGTATCTCCGGGATGATCATGCGGATCGGGACTCACGATGCCTGCGGCTTCCGGCGCGTACTTCGCATAGGCCAGATATGTCGCGACAAAGAGCAACAGCAACAGGAATGGATGATGCATCAAGCCGGAAAGGGCTGCGTCGAACTGCCCGACCAGCGCGTTCTCGATGTAGGTGCCGACGTGTTTGCCGATGGAGGCCGGGTTCAGGTTCAGCTGGTTGTAATTGGCATAAACGCCGGATGTGGGCGAGAAGATCTTCTTTATGGCGAAGAAAACGAACGGCAACGCAATGAAATCCAGTTTGGCGGGAACGTGCTTCTTGAGTACCTCTGCCCATGATAGATGGGCGTTCGAACGCTTGATCCCCCAGAACAATGCCAGCATCAGGGGGAAATAGAACACCAGCAGTGAGTTTAGATTGAAGCTGATGAACAATATCGACAACAACAGGATGCGGCGCCAGGGGGTGAGCACCGGGGCTTCGTCCCGCGCGGTCTTCCAGAGCTGGAGGATCACATACAGGAACATGCAATAAAAGACGAGGTAGCGGAAAGTGCTCATCTCGACGGCGGTCTGATAGGCCGGATATACCAGACTCAACAGGGCGATGCCTGTCGCCTCCACCTTGGTGACCCATTTGGACTCGATGCTTATCTTGAAGACGAGCAGCGCCGAAACGAACAGGGCGATAAAAGCGATTATCTTGTAGAACGTGGCAAGTCCGACCAGATTCAGGCCCCAGTAGAAGTAACCTATCGCGGGCATGCCGGAATCCGTCGCCCATTTGTTGACTTCGCCCCAATCGTCTTCTGCAAGATGGTTGTCCAGCAACCATCCGTCCCAATACATCCCATCGTTGAGCAATAGCAGGCCGTGACTCAGCAAGGCCATCACGCCGATCAGAAGGTATGGCCAGTTTTTTCCGAAGAGCACCAAGATATGCCTCTTTAGCTTATCGATCATCTTTTTGAATCCGTAACTTATTAACAGCAGTTGCCGCAGCGGCGGCTGGCGCTGGCAGCCCGGATTATCCTCAGTCGGAGGCTGGCACGTCGTCCACTTCTTCTGTGCCAGCTTTACGTTGAAAATCCAGATCTGAAGACCACGACAACTCATCCAGCACTTTTTTCATTTGCTCCATCCCTGCCGAATAGCACAGCCCGAACTGCGTCGGCGAGCGCGTGAAGACCTGTACGCGCAGCCAGTCGCGGAACAAGTCCTGTATCAACGCGCTGTAAATTTCCATACGCAGGTCGCCGGGATTCTCGGCAAGTTGCTTGTAGAAGACGACATCCCAGGCCGAATCCAGCTTTTGTGCGTACCCAAGCCAGGAAGGTTGCTTGAGTGTGAGTTCTTCAAGCAGTTTCTGTCGCGCCTCATCAAGCAGTTGGCCACCGTTCTTTTCATAGGGCTCCCACACGTCCGCCTCGTGCCTGCTGAACGCATCCAGGATGGCCGCCATATCCTTCTTGTGGCTGCGGGTCGCAGACAACTCGATCTCGTTGCTCCGGCGCGGTTCCGCCCCCTGGATGAACGCGCCATCCGAGAGGTTGAACACTTTACGATCCCCGGATAGAGCGGCTATCGCGGCTTCCATGGCATGGCGGGAATAGTTGTAATAGGCATGGGTGAGGATCTCGCCTTCAGAGGTTTCGAAGTTTGCGCGCGTTCCTATTTTATCGCGCCATTGTGCGTCCCCATGCCCTGCTCCCCCGGCATCGTCATACCAGCTGCCTGCGGCATGGCTCTTTTCCGCTGCGCGGAAGCCGAGGTCCAAACCGAGCAGGTAGGTCTCTGACGCCTGCATGTACAGCGCGGCCGCCAGGGCCGTGTTGCCGCTGGTGGGGTGCGTATGGCTGATCAGCCGCTTGAAGCGCACGACGTTGCCTTTGCCTGCCTCGTGCAACATCAACACGGTATCGAAGCCTTCGATCGCTTTGGGATCGATCTTGTAGTAGCAGATGAGTGGGACATCCGTATCTAGCTGGAGCTTGGGCAGGTGCGGCAGCAGTTCGGTGTCCAGCGTGAGCTGGAAATCGGCTTTGATACCGTGCTTCCTCAAGACGCGGACTGCGGAGTGGACGGCAAACACGATCAATTTGTTGCGATTGGCTTTCAGCCACGGGATGTCGTTCTCCAGCGAAGGGCCGCTACCCACCACGGCGATGCGGCTGTTCTTCGACAATTGCGGTATTTTGCTCAGGATGGGCATCCCCGCCCTCAGGTTGGCCGCACCATAACTCAGGTTGCGCACTTCGCGATCGAACGGCACCATGATTTCGTGAATGGCGCGCCAGCGCAGATTGATTCGCGCAATCACCTCGTCAAAATAAGGCGAAGGGTAGATCGGCAACATGCGCAGCCAGATACCCGCCACGACAGGGGAGGTATTCATGAGGAAATCCAGCGGACTTTCCGGCATGTCTTCGCCCACATGCAGCACCAGACGACCGAATCGCTTCTCGATTGCCGAATAATCCAGGAACCAGCAGGACAAGGCGAACTTGTTCGGGTCCGGCTCGACGATGAAAATGTCGCGCACCTCTGTGGTATTCAGGTAATGCACGATGTGCAAACCGGTGAGCGCTCCCAGAAAAACCGTGGAGCCGGAAAAACGTCTGCCATCGGCCAATCGGGGCAATTGAATCTCGCCCGTAGCCATCCGTTCCGGCACTTGCGGGAGTACCTGATGCAGCGCCTCATAGAACTGCTTCAACAAGCGCCCGTGCTCGTGTTCGCCCGTGTAGATATGCGCCGGCTCAAGTTTGTCTATCCAGCCGCTGTGATGCCAACTGGCGACTTCTTCGATGTATTCAAGCAATTTCCCGGGAGGGTGCGTGTACTGTTCCGTGCTCTGCTCGTATATATCGAGGAACTCTGCATTGAAATTAATCACGAAGCCGCCCGTACCCATATTTTCCAGTGCCTCTCCCAATTCGGGCGCACGCTTCTTGAAGAAGGCCAAGTTCCGGGCGTGAATCTTCTGCAGGATATCGAGACGACGCTTGGGTTTGGCTTTTTTCAGCTCTTCGATAACGGTGAATTTCATGCTATTTCCTTTTGTTGCATAAGACAGCTCGCCATGGCGAGATCCTGCTCGGTATCGATGTCGATGGAGCGATAGGCGGGCATCACATAACCGAGCGCCCCGGTACCCAGAAAAGAGTGTGTCTCGTTCAGCCACTTTGTTCGCGCAACATACACCGCGCCGTTGAGGGCATAGACTTCCGGCAGGTCCTGACGACGCACAGCGCGCTGCTCGGAGATCGGCTGCAACGTTTCACGGTTGTCCAGTGTGTACATCCATTGCGGGTGGTGGTCTGGCTCTGTCACCGATACACAGGCCGGCGCGTTTTTTTCTTCGCAGCGCGCGAGGCAGCCATCGATGTCTTCGCCGGTTCGCAGCGGTGAGGTGGGCTGCAGCAGCACCACATAGTCATAGCCCGGCAACGCCTGCAGCGCATGCAGGATCGGATCGATGCCCGGTGTTTCGTCCCGCGCAAGTTCTGCGGGGCGGACAAAGGGGGCTTCACAGCCGTGCGCCTGCGCAACGCCAATGATCTCCGCATCGTCCGAGGACAGCACCAGACGGTCGATGTACTGAGATGCCTTGGCTGCTTCGATGGTCCAGGCGATCAGGGGCTTGCCGGCGAGGTCGCGGATGTTCTTGCGCGGCACGCCCTTCGAGCCCCCCCGGGCCGGGATGATGGCCAGTACGGATTTGCCGTTGATCATGCAATAGGTCGGAACGGATTAATAACGGTCAAACCACCTTCAAAAACCTGACCATGTTGCATGTCCTCAGAATAGAGCGTGTCACAGTCAGCCAGCAATGCAGCAGCAACGATCAACGCATCCCATTTTGATATTTTTTGCCGGATGGCAATTTCCGCACTCTTGCGAATAACCGCCTCATCAAGCGGCAGCACATTTGTGCGGCGCATAACGTTGTCTGCAAATGCATAAGCCTGCTCACTGCTGAAGCCAAATTTCCGTAGACAGACGTTGACGCATTCATTTATCACTTGCGCGCTCACAAATGGAACCGTCACGACAAGGCTGCGAGCAACCTCCGTTTTGAGTTTATCTTGCCCAATTGTGTAAAGAACGATATTGGTATCAAGAAAAGACTTGGCGGTCATAGCATTCATCACGATTAAACTTGCCATCAAAAACCGCACCGAACTGATCGAACTCGTTCATTTCCTGCACGGGATTCTTGGCCTGCATCAGCTTGGACTTCAAATAACCCACGAAATCCAAAACTTCACGGGCTTCTGATTCGGGCATTGCCCGCACTTCATCCAAAATTTTATTTGCTGTATTCATGGTGATTTCTCCTCAACAGTCCCGCTGAAATTATATCAGTGGCCCGCTGAAATTCCGGCGCTGTTATCACTTTAACTAGTCACTTGCAAAAGGAAGGGCTGATTAAGTCCGTCACACCAGCAGAGGCCGGTGTCCAGTCCATTGAAAATACTGGATTCCGGCCTTCGCCGGAATGACGAATGAGGACTTAATCAGAGCTTCGCTACCGGAAAAAGTTGCCTGGCTATCAAGTGCAAGTGCTCTGTCATAGTCGAATGCCCTGTTTTTTGGCTATCTGGTCGATCGGCTTGTCCTTCCCCGGCTCTTTTACCACGAGGTCAACATGCATATCCAGGCTCTCTTCGAGTGCGATCTTGCAACGCAGTGCCGACAACAACGTGCTCGCCTGATGTGGCTCGACATACAAGTCGACATCCCCCCCGCGCCGGGCATCATCAACACGCGAGCCAAACAGCCATACATTCACATCCGCACCAAAATTCTGGGGCATCGCATGAAGTATGTTTTGGCATTGTATCGGTGTCAGTCTCATTGGATTGTGATGGGCAAAGGCACAGTTAAACAAATGGGTTGACGATACGCAAGCGCCCTTCAATTTCCTGACCGTTGTGCATGTCTTCGGAATATAGGGTTTCGCAGCCCGCCTCCAGCGCCGAGGCGACAATAAGGCTGTCATACCAGGAAAAGCCGTACCGCTCCAGAATATCGAGGGCGGCATGAATGGTGACCAGCTCGATCAGCTCCACACGGCACATCGCTTCAAGCGAGGTAACCAGTGTACGAACCTCCGTCGTGGAGAGTGCCAAGCGCTTGGATGCAACATTCGCCGTTTCGGAAAGCACCTGCGTGGAAATGGTTGGCGAATCGACAAACAACGGGGCGGCAAGGTGCGCTTTGGTGGAATCTTGCCCGAGCGCATATATGACGATATTGGTGTCAATGAATGTCCTACCTGGCATTGGCATCATCCCGGTCAAATTTATATCCGCTGGTGTCCACCTTGAAGCTGCGGAAGAATGTTTCGATCTCTCCGGCAGTTTTTGGTGCTGAAGCAATCGCGATGGGCGATTGTCTGGCCTTAAGGAAGGCGATGAAATCCAGAATCTCAACCTGTTTTTCAGGAGGCAGAGTTTTAGCTTCACGTGCAATGATTTCGGGGTATCCCATGCGTGCGCCTCCTGGTTTCATCGGGGTTTAATTTTGATCACGCGAACACCTGCATGAACTCGCCATTGGCGCGGTCATAGTCGGCCAGCTGGCCGATGTCGAGCCAATATTCGCGGATCGGGAAGACGACTGTCTCTTCGCCTTTGGCGATGAGCGTTTCGAACAACGTGGGCATGTCAAAGAATTGTCCGGCCGGAATGGCCTGCAATGCCTCGGGCGCCAGCACATAGATGCCGGCGTTGACGAAGAAGCGCTGCACTGGCTTTTCGTCGATGCCGGTGATGCGATCCTTTTCTATCCTGACTACGCCGTAGGGCACCTGGAAATCGTATTCGCGCACGCACATGGTCGCCATGGATTCATGCGTGGCATGGAAATCGAGCAGTTGCCGGAAGTTCACTTTGGTCAGCACGTCGCCATTCATCACCAGCAGGGGGGCCTGCGGTTTGCTCGGCAGCAGGCTCAACGCGCCTGCGGTGCCCAGCTTCTGGTCTTCCTCCAGATAGCGTATCTCTACCCCCCAGCGCGCACCGTCGCCGAAATAGTCTTTGACCATGTCGGCCATGTAGTTCACGGAGATGTAGAAATGGCGGAAACCATATTCGATGAAATTCTCAAGTATGGTTTCCAGCAAAGGTTTGTTGCCCACTTTGAGCATGGGCTTGGGGCAGTCGTTGGTCAACGGTCGCAGGCGGCTACCCAGCCCGCCCGCCATCAGCACGACCCAGTTCTCTTTGAGGTGGGGCTGGATCAGCTCTTCCAGAAACTCGATGCCGGCCACCTGGTTCTGTTCGTTCACAACGGGGATATGGTGCAACTTTTTCTTGCGCATCATCGCGAGGATGGATTGGCGATCATCACCGACGTATGCCACGGTGGGGGAGCTGCCCATGATCCTGCTGGTGTGCTCGTCGAGGGATATGCCCTTCAGGATGCCCCGGCGAATATCTCCGTCCGTCACGGTGCCCATCAGTCGATTCTCGCCATCCACCACCAGCAGAATCTGCTTTGCGTTTTGGTCGAGCACCCGAATCGCCTCGCGAATGGGCGTTTCCGGCAGCACCAGAATCTCTTTCCAATAATTCATTTTCGTTTCGATATCTCTTTTGCCGGGACGCCTGCCACGGTTACTCCATCGGGTACATCACGAATCACCACGGCACCGGCCGCAACCAGACAATTGCGGCCGACCTGCACGCCCTGGATAACGGTGGCACCCGCGCCGATATGGGATGATTCCCCGACGCTCACATTGCCGCACAGGATGGCACCCGAAGAAACGTGCACATGACTCCCGATTTTACAGTCGTGGTCTACTGCCGCGCGGGTGTTGATGATAGCATTTTCCCCAATCCGGCTGCCCGTTTGCAGCACGACGCCCGCCATGATCTGCGCGCCCTCGGCCAGAATGACGTCAGACGCCACAATAGCCGAGGCATGCACCACGTGCTCAAAGTGGTAGCCATGCTTTCGGAAGTCCTCGAATATCCGGCGTCGCTGCACAGAGACACGCACTGATCCGATGCCGTTGACCAAACGCACCGCTTCCGGCGCAAAGGCCGAGACTTCCGCGTCATCCCCCAACACCGGCACACCCTGCACAACTTGGCCGGCCTTGGCAGGCTCAGCGTCGGTCAAGCCGTGTACCGTTCGTCCCGCTCCGAGGAGCGCATCGAGCAACACTCTGGCGTGCCCTCCCGCACCTATCAGGATCAGCGGCAGTTTCATGGCTCGATCAATTCGTCGGTAACGTAGGGGCGCGTGGCGACCTTGCCGATCCAGTCCCAATAATGCACCGGGCTGATCCCGCTTCCGGGGCGCTTGATGGCGAGGTTCTCCGCGCTGAAGGTCTCGCCTGCGGCAATGTCCCGCGCCGCCACCAGACTCTTGCGCGCGACCGGCCGATTTTTCAACTCGGATGGCGTTGGCGCCTTGCGGGATGTGCCGAGCGCTTGTTCGATCTGCCGGATGCCGCGCACCATTTCGGCCAGTTCGTTTGGCTCCAGCGATGCCTTGTGATCGGGGCCCGGCAGTTTCCGGTCCAGCGTGAAGTGCTTCTCTATCACCGTCGCACCCAGTGCAGTAGCCGCGAGCGGGATGGAGATACCCGCTGTATGGTCCGAGTAGCCGACCGGCAAACAGAACGCCTGGCGCAGTGTTTCCATGGCACGCAGATTCACTTCGGCAAAAGGCGCCGGATATTCGGTGGTGCAATGCAGCAGTGTCACTTTGCTCCGCAGGGCCGCCTGGCCCTCTTCCGAGGCGTACGCATCCTTGAACGCGGCCATCGATGGCACTGACCCGTGCCGGGTGTAGCCGAATGACAGGATGCCCAGTGCGACTTCAATATCACCCAAGTCGCTCATTCCGGTGGAAAGGATGATGGGTTTGCCGGTGCGTGCGGCAGCCAGCAGGAAGGGGGCATTGGTGATCTCGCCCGATGCCAGCTTGATCAAGGATAGGTCGAACCGACAGGCCAGCATGTCGAGACTTTCCAGATCGAATGGCGTTGAAAGGAACTCGATACCCTTGCTCAGGCAATGCTGCTTGAGCTGTAAATGTGCGGCTTCATCCAGCTCCAGCTGGCGGATCATCTCATGCTGGGATTCGACCTCGCCAGTGTTCTTTATCTGGTACGCCGCTTTGGGGGCGGTGCGACTGACCAACTTGTCCGCTTTGAAGGTCTGAAACTTGACCGCATCGGCCCCCGCTTCGGCGGCCGCACCGATCAGCCGGATGGCCCGATCCAAGGAACCGTTATGGTTGACGCCCGCTTCGGCGATGATGTAAGCCGGTTTTTTCATTGGCATGGTTGGTCGAAAAAGTGTTTCTTCAAAAGAGCAGTCGGTTCTGTGACCATTTTAAGCTCCTCTTTGATGCGTGCCGAGCTGTTGCCATCGCCATACGGATTGATCGCGCCGGAGCAGTCCATCGCCAGCGCATGAACAATGGCCTTTTCGATCTCATCATGTGTTGGCGCGCAATTGATGACGGATGCAGCCTGCAGCCGCCCCTTTTGCCGGTCGCCGATGTTGACGGTGGGTTTGCCAAAAGAAGGGGCTTCGTACAGACCACTGGAGGAATTTCCCACTACGGCATCGACCTGTGACATGGCACTTAGATAGCGCAATTGCCCCAGAGAAACATAGGTCCGCGCATTGGGATGCATTGCCACATAATCTTCCATCAAACGGATGATGGCGCGCCCCCCGGTATCTGCGTTGGGCTGGGTGAAGATGGTGCCAACCTCCCCGCCCAATCCATCAAGGGCGGTAAGCAATTCCCGGAACTGCGCTTCCGCAGTATGATTTTCCAATGTAACCGGATGGAACGTCACCAGCAGATTCTGCCTGCAGAAACGGAATTCAAGCGATGCCTCAAGCTGTTGTCGATCGAGCAACTGCAGGCGCGAGATACTATCCAGCCCCGGACTGCCCACATTGAAAATGCGATCCGGGTCTTCCCCCAGTTGCCGCACCCTTCGTGCCGCACCCTCATTCGTGACGAAATGCATGTGGGACATTTTTGTGATGCTGTGACGGATCGCTTCATCGAAGGCGCCCTCGGTGGTGTCGCCACCGGCGATATGAGCCACCGGAACCCTTGCCACCATGGCTGTCTGGACGGCTGCCAATATCTCGAACCGGTCGCCCAGCACCACCAGGATTTCCGGGCGCAGTCGGTCGAGCGCATCGGCCATGCCTATCATGCCGAGTCCCATGGATTTGGCGATGCCGACCGCCGTGTCGCTGGACAGCAGCATCTCTACCTTGGCGTCGATGGTGAACCCGTCTGCCTCGATTACCTGATAGGTCGATCCGAATTCCGGCGACAGGTGCATGCCGGTGGCGATGATCTGCAACTGCAGCGCAGGGTCGGCCTGGATCTCTTTCATGAGCCAGTACAACAAGCCGTACTCGGCCCGGCTGCCGGTGACGATGCAGATTTTTCGCTTTGCCATAGAGTTCAGGTCGGTTCGTTGGAGTAAAGGGTATCTCTATAAATTCAAATTCCGTCATTCCGGCGAAGGCCGGAATCCAGTGGGTTTAATTAAAATGCTTTCGCATCAGTGCCTTGCTTTTTCTGTTTTACTGACTGGACACCGGCCTTCGCCGGTGTGACGAATTTATAGAGATGCCCTAAAGATAGTCTAATGTCAGCCTGCGAATGCAAAGATCCTGCAGTACACCGCCACCCACGCCGCCGCAATTATACGCAAGCAGGATGGCATCATCGACAAAATGGATCGCGGTGTAGCAATATCCTCTGCGCGGGTCGCTCTCCAGCAGCGTGTGATGCTTCCAGGTCTTGCCCTCGTTAACGCTGATGGCCGCCACCAGCGGCGTGCGCCCCCAACTGGATTGCAGATCGGGTTGTTCCAGCTTCCAGCGCCGACTGTGATCGTTCCAGACGGCCAGCAGGTCTCCTGTCTCAGGGATCCGTTTGATGGACAAGGATGAACAAGGGGAAAGAAATTTTGAGGCTTGCGGGGGCGCCCATGTTCTGCCCCGTGTGCTGGAACGCAATTCCCACTGTCTGCCGGTGTCGGTACGCGCCCAGGCGTAGAGCGATCCATCTTTCAATTCGACCAGGCCGGGCTCCTGCATGCCGGACCGGTTCTTTACCGGCAAGCCCCACCAGTCTGCGGATTCGTGCCAGGTCTCTCCCTCATCATCCGAATAGTAGAACAGGGTGATGGCCCGCCAGTCCATTTCGTTTTCCGCCTCGGTGCGCCCCGTACTGGTGGGACGATGATAAGCCGCCGGGATCACGATGCGGCCATTGCCAAGCTGGACCACACGGTCGTTGTTGACCACAAAATATCCCGGCGCCGCGATGCAATCTACCGGCTCGCTCCATGTGCCGCCTTCATCCGCCGATGTACGCATCAACAGCGTGCAATCATGCAGGTGGTTCTTCCTCAGATAGAACAGTGCAATACGACCGCTGTGCAAGCGCAACAACGATGGACTCATGACGTTGAAACCGCCCTCGTTCTGTACCAGCACCTTGTTTCTTTTCGACCAGGTGCGCCCTTCGTCACGGGAAATGAGGCTGGAGATGGTGGCCGGCGCGTTGTCGCTCCAGCTGTTCGCGTCATAACGACTGTAAACGAACAGGATACGACCATCCGACAGCGTGATGAACGCCCCTTCAGAATTGCGCGGATTCCCCCTTTTATGATTCAGGGCGCGCGTAATTTCGGATTGCTTCATCGCTTTTTCTTTGGAGAACGTCCATTAACTCATATTTCGTCGCTCCCGCGCAGGCGGAGCACGGTCAAATCAACAAACCGGATTCCGGCCTTCGCCGGAATAATGTAATGAACACCATTACAGTTTCCATCGCCCCCACTCTGCAACCGGCAACTTACCCCCGGTTTCTGGTCTCGGTTTGAGTGTGAACAATGTTATGAGAAACTCCAGTCATAGATGTGGTAGCACTTGCTCAGGCCCCGCACGCGGATGGCGAAATCAGAGCACATCGGCAAACCCTTTGCGTGTTTTTTGGAACCAGAATAAACCCGCCCCGGCAGTGAACGCTCCGGCGAGCAAATAGAGCCCCAGTCCGGCCCAGTCCGGGGCCTGGTTCCAGATCAGCACTGCGCGCGTCTGCTCGATGATGAAGGTGAGCGGGTTGAGGAACAGCAGTGGGCGATATGCTTCCGGCAGGGCGCCGACCGGATAAAACACCGGACTGAGGAACATCAACACGGTGACCAGGATGCCGGTGACCTGCCCCACATCGCGCAGGAATACGCCGGTGGCGGCAAGGAACCAGGAGATGCCGAGAATACCCAGCAAATAGGGCAGGATGATCAGGGGCAGATAAACCACGGTCCAGTTGAGATGGGCCTGGGTCAGCAGGTAAAACAGCAGTAACACGCCATAGCTGATCAGGGTGTGGAACAGGGCGGCGCCCAGCGTCACGACAGGCAGAATCTGCAGCGGGAATACGACTTTCTTGACGTAGCTGACGTTGGCAAGGATCAGCCCAGGCGCACGGGTGGCGCACTCGGCGAACAGGCTGTGTATGATCATGCCGCTGAAGATGAGCATGGCAAACTCTACCTTGTCACCCGTGCCGCCCGTCCAGCGCGCCTGAAAGACGACACTGAACACGAAGGTATAAACCGCGAGCATGAATACCGGGTTGAAGAATGACCAGATGATGCCCAGCATGGAACCGCGGTAGCGACCGATGACTTCGCGTTTGATCATTTGCCGGATCAGGGAGCGGTTTTGCCACAGGGCTGCTAGCGCATGCATGGATCCGGTGACTGGGTGGTTGTTAGCCGGGGTGGCGCTTGATGTGCGATTCATGTTTCGTATTGTGCGATGGGTAGGATCAAATCCAAACAGCTCACCCGCTCGTCATTCCTGTGCGATGTTGTCGCCGGTTTGTGTTAACGAATCGGTCGGGTTGAATGTTGTTACGTCATGCATGCGTCCTGTGCACAATCATATCACCAACACCGCCGGCCAGACCTCCGGCTTGCACACGATCGCGCGATTATCGTCATCAATCGCTCGATAAATCGAGCTCCTGCAAATCTCAAACGTCCTGATGGATTATGCGGGTTCAAGCAACAATTTTTGTTGCTACCCATGTCTGGCGGCTGGCGCCGCTTACCACAGAGGAGCCGCCTCACCAATGGTTCCAAATCGTTTTGTCGAGCATCCGCCAAATGTTGCCCAACGAAACAGCGCGCATCGATTGCACCTGCGCCCGCTTGCGCCACATGGCCGGCAATCCCGACAATGCGTCGCGCTTGGCCCTGAGAATTACGCGGCCCTGCCCGCGCAAGATGAACACGCATAGCGCAGCCAAATTCATCGCAAGATGCAGCGGCAGCAGCAACCAGAATAATATTCCCGGCATGTCTTTTACAAAGATCCACACCAGATTGCGATGGCCGTGATAGACAGCAAAATCGCCGTGCTGCCCGCCGGTGGTGGCCGAACCCACGTGATGCACCACGGATTGCGGCACATAAAGACAACGATACCCCGCCAGCCTCAGGCGAAAGCCAAGATCAACGTCCTCCACATAGCAAAAGAAGTCTTCGTCAAAACCCCCTACTTTTTGCAGGGCACTGCGCCGATACATCGCTGCTGCCGCACAGGGGGAGAACACCTCGCACTCCTTCTCCCCGCTTGCCGGATTGCGGGTGCCGTGGCCCAAACGCCATACACGTCCGCTCATGTGGTATGCGTCACCCGCACCATCCAGCAACATTGGCTCAATTGCGTTGAGTAACTTGCTGCCGAACATATCGTATGCCGGGTTACGCTGTGCCGCTTCCAGCAGTTCTTCCAGAAAATGCGGTGCGGCGAATGCGTCTGGATTGATGAGCACGATCCATTCCGATTCCGCGGACGCCGCTTTGATCGCCAAGTTGTTGCCGCGCGCAAAACCGCTGTTCCGGTCAAGTTCGATCAGGCGTACCGCCGCAAACCGCCGCACGATATCAAGCGACCCGTCTGTGCTGGCGTTGTCCACCAGGATGATCTCGTACGGCTTGACCGTCTGCGCCATCAACGCGACGAGGCAGCGTTCGAGGAATCGCCCGGCATTCCAGTTGACGATCACAACTGAAACCTTGCTCGAGGAAGCGGACTCATTTGCGATTTTTTCGTTTGCCCGCATCTATGACCTGCCCAGCTTTATCGTGCCCTTCATGCCCGAACGGTGGTCTCGGTTTGAACCGCTTGCCAACCAATGCTCTCTCTGATTACGGATTGATTACCTGGTCCACAAGCTAGCCTGCGTCAACTGCCGCTGTCCGCAACCTTTCATAATAAGGCGTGTTTTTATAGCAATTGAGCAGCTCTTTTTGTCTGTTCCTGAGGATCGGAAGATACCGCATGTGTTCTTTTCTCCGCTCTTGCAGAACTGTTTCAGTTTTGGGTATCCTGAATTCGGAGGTCGGCTTATCGAGAAATGCAAGATTCCCCTCCGCTGTGTATCTCAACCAAAGATCCCAGTCCTCCAGACAGTCCAGCTCTTCGTTAAGCCCGCCGTATTTCAGGTAGAGTTCTTTCTTGAGCAAGAGCGATTGAATCGTTATGTAGTTGTAGCTCCACAGCCTGGATAAAGACCAATCGGCGCGACCAAAAAGCCTTTTCCTCCCTTCCACGTATTGCAACGGAGCAAGGCTGATTACGTCAGTGGGGATTTCCCATGCACAGGAATACGCCCCGACGGCAAGCGGATTCGCGTTCAAACACTGGACCAGAGACTCTACGTGATCGGGTAAAAACAAGTCATCATCATCCAAAAAACCGAATAACTTACCCTGTGCCAATTCGAGTCCGCGATTGCCTGCATAACACCGCCCCCGCTTGGGCAAAGACTCATAATCAACGGTGATGCCCGCAGGCGGAGTTATGGTGTCAAGCAAGGAGCGCATATTGTCTCCCCCATCTTCCACGACCACGATTTGGATGGGACGGTACGTTTGCCTGAAAACCGATGCGAGCGATTGCCTCAAGAACTCGTGCCGCTCACCGTGCGTTCGGGTAATGATTGTCACCAGCGGCGTCCCATTCTGGCTCGGGGTTTCACCTTGTTCCATCCATGGCCGACTTACCCGCGGAGGGTAGGCAAGGGCAAAATTCTCGGATGTCAAAGAAAGATTTGGGTTATACGCCGGGTCGTTTTCAATATATGGTTTCCACCGCAGCGCAAAATAGTCCTCTTCACTTTGGAAGGCCAACAATCCCCGTGTCTTGGATTCATGGTGGTACAACTCGGCGTAAGGGGTATACAGGTTTCTGTACCCCTTTTCATGAATGCGGAGGCAAAGGTCGACGTCGTTGAAAGTTACGGTGAAGTTTTCTTCATCAAAACCACCGACGGACTCAAAGAGCTCTTTTCTCAGCACCATGCAGGCAGCAGTCACGGCTGTGAGATTCTGGATCAGGACACCCCGCGCCCAATAACCAAGCCAATCCGCTGATGCATAGCGATACATGTGGCCGGCCCTTCCTTTATAGCCGAGCAAGACACCGGCATGCTGGACGGTGCCATCCGGGTAAAACAGGCGCGCGCCCACAGCGCCGATTTCGGGGCGAACTGCATGGCTGACCATCTCACGCAGCCAGTCACGGTTAATGATTTCAATATCATTGTTCAACAGGGCAAGGACGCTTCCCTTGGCCGCGCGCGCAGCAATATTATTTATTTTTGAGTAGTTAAACGGTTCGTTGAAGTCTATGACCCTAATCCGTGGGTCAGCGGAAAGCTTCTCCAAATACGTATGAGTAGCCGGCTCTTCGCTTTGGTTATTGACTATTATTATTTCAAAATTTTTATAGTCCGTTTTATTCAACAAACCATCTATGCATTGACTGAGAATATCCACGCCGTCTTTGGTAGGAATAATCACGATCACCAGGGGCTCATCTGCCAACGGATAAATCACCCGGTGAATCGAGAGATGGGGGTATTGGGATGTCACCTCGGCCTGGATACCCAGTCGTTTTAGATGGTCAGCAAGCGCTTTGCGGGAAGTGATCGGCGCGTAATTTTTTGCCCCAGAATCGATGGCAAGGGAACCCGGTACAGCACGCCAGTGATACAACACATAGGGTATGTGTCTGATCCGGGAGGGTGACATGCGTTCGGTGACACGCAGCACGAGATCATAATCCTGGCTGCCATCAAATTCTGTGCGCCAACCTCCAAGTTCTCTAACAATTGAAGTCCGAAAAACGGCGAGATGATCTACAAAATTTTGGGAGCGTAGAAGATCCGGATTGAAATCAGGCTTAAAGTAGGGATCGTAGCGAACATCATTTGTATCGATTTTGTCCTGGTCGCTATACAGAAAATCCACCTCGGGATTACGGTTCAGCTCTTCTGCAAACAAGTACAAGGCATGTTCCGGAATTGCATCGTCATGATCGAACATCGCAACAAAATCACCGTGCGCCAACTCCAGTGCGTTATTTGAAGCCCTGGATATATGGCCGTTCTCGGTGCGATAAATGACTTTGATTCGTTTATCCTGTTTGCAATGGCGTTCGATGACTTTGCGCACCAAAGGGTCGGTTGAAGCGTCATCGGCAATACAAAGTTCCCAATTTGGGTACAGCTGATTGCGCACCGATTGGATCGCTTTTTCAAAAAATAATATAGGCGGGTTATAGACGGGCATCACCACCGAAAAAAGTGGTTTGTTTGGCAAGCCGTCTATTCGCGATTTAATCTTCTTCCGATCTTCATCGGTCAATGTGTCGTAGCGACGCACCCACTCGCCGTAATCGTTCTCTTCATTTTTTGCCAAGACAGGGGCAGAACCGAACACTCCACTCCGCCCTTGCGCCACAAAAATAATGCGTCGTTTTACGCCAGCCCAGCCCTCGTGAGTGAAAGCCCGCCACGCTTTTTTGGTGACGCCCACCGCCCCACCACCAACGCGATAAATGCGCGGCAATAACCTGATCACGCTGACGATATTCTTTGCTTTCGTCGAAACGAAGCGCAGCGGTGCCGTAATGCGCCAACTGGAACTCGCGCGAATCTCATCAATGCTGCCTAAAGCCTCCGCGTATATTCGGTTGATTTCGGCGATCTGCCCATCGCGCTCGACCACGCCCTGATTGAGGCTGGCGATCTGCCCATCGCGCTCGACCACGCCCTGATTGAGGCTGGCGATCTGCCCATCGCGCTCGACCACCGTTTGTAGCGCGGCTACTTTTTGTGCATCCAGCTTGTCTGCAAGCTTTAAGGCGGTATGACTCCGATTAAATTCGGTCGTCCAAAGCTCAATCGTTTTTTGCATTGCCGGGGCATCAAGCTGAATGCGATCCATCGCCACATTGAGTAGCGTTGTATATATTTCTTGTACCAGCGGAGGACACGAACTTTCCAGCAACAGGTCTTTTACCTGATAAACCGTATGGCGCAAACTTTGATCCAGAAACCCGGTCTTGTAATTTTGCAGTTCTTCCGCGTCCAACGTCAGGTCCAGCTGCGTCGCAAGCCGACCCAATTCATGATCCGGCGACTTCATCAACAAGTCGTAATCAACCAGCACCCGCTGGCAGCCCGCGCTGTCCGCCAGGCTTTTAAGGACGTACTCCAGCCATAGCAGGTAGCACTTTTCCGCAGGCAAGCCGTCCCGCTTTATCAATGACCTGGTAACGCTGAGCGGGTGGCGCACTGTCAACACATAGCTCACATCAAACTGACAATGGACGAAAACCTCTTTCCAGAACGGCAGCAGCTTGGCCACACGGGGGTCTTTGAAACCAAAGACGGCAACACCACCCACTTTCTGTCGAAGCAACTCAACCGCACGGAGGAAGTAGCCTGCATTGCGCAAGGTTTCCACATCTTTTGTTTCAATCGGCGTGAGATAGCTCCAGTCGCTACGAACAGCAGCCAGCATTTGGATGTTCAGCGCATTTAGATCGATGTCTTCCCAAAAGCCCTTGGCATTATTGCCCTCAGCGGGCGGCATCATTCTATCCCCGAGCGAGACCCTCAACACCTGCAAGCCACGCGTTACCGCACTGGTACCGCTACGGTGCATGCCTAATACGACAATCAATCGGTTGTTATTCGTTTCCATATTACTTCTCTCATCTCTGTTCTTGTCGTCAAAGGGCGCCGGCAAACCCTTTGCGCGCTTTCTGGAACCATCCACGTTCCAGCGATGCCATCACGCCACTTGCGGTCCGGTAGATCGCCAACCCCGCCAAAATTGGATAATTGGCCGAACACTGGAACCTTGCACCATTCTTCCATGCAAAGGTCAGCGGGTTGAGTTGTAGCCAAACCTGATATTTTTCAGGCAAACAGTTCAGCCTCGGACAGGCTTTTTCCTTGGGCATCCTTGGCTGAAACCAGTGGGGCTGCTTGCAGCTTCCAGTCGATCGCCAACGAAGGATCGTCCCAGCGAATACTGCGCTCGTGCTCCGGATACCAATAGTCTGTCGTCTTATACAAGAATTCGGCAGACTCTGACAGCACGACAAAGCCATGGGCAAACCCTTCCGGCACCCAAAATATGC
>Ga0210039_1001220_pt1 | contig 24429 bp, 22 predicted proteins | sample CryGeyCG2114_250_3_FD_185460 | JGI IMG/M metagenome (GOLD analysis project Ga0210039, IMG submission 185460) | Groundwater microbial communities from aquifer - Crystal Geyser CG17_big_fil_post_rev_8/21/14_2.50 (SPAdes) (version 2) | ecosystem: Environmental > Aquatic > Deep subsurface >...
CGCCGCAGCGCCAGCCGGTCCCGCTGCTCGTCACTCAGCTTGCCGACAGGCTCGTAGCAGTGCGAGCAGGAAGTGGCCAGTGAGGAAATGCGCTGGTCGCAGGAGGGGCAGCGAATGATGGCCATGAGCCGTCTGATCCGAAAAAACCAGCCACAGATGGTAGCAGTTCGCTCACTTCCGTTCCTCAGCATCTGCGGGGCCGGTGATCGCGGCAGAATCGAGATCCGGGAAAAATTCAACCCGAACGATCAATCCGGTCCGATCATTGCGGTTGTCGAAGCTGATGGTCCATCCATACAGATCGCATAGACGCTTGACGATGGAAAGGCCAAGACCTGAGCCCTTGCCACCGGAGTCGCGACCGCGGAAATGCCGATCGAATATCCGCGGCAGCTCTTCAGGATCGATGCCGGGTCCGGTATCAATGATCTCGACCGCGCCACTGACGATACGTACCCGGACTTCGCCGGTCTGGGTGTAGCGCACGGCGTTGCCAATCAGATTTCCGATTACCACGGCGATCACTGCCTCTGGAGCGATCACATTCAGCGAGTTCTGCGAGTCCAGTCGGAGTACCAGCTCCCGCCCCTCGATGAAAGGTCTGTAATTGCCGATCAACTGCTCGACAATTCCGCGGACATCCTGATTGCGCGCAGATCCGGCCGAGCCACGTTCGGCACGCACCAGATGCAGCAGCGCGGTAGTCATATCCGTCGACTGACGCGCCGCCCGCGCGATCCTGAGCAGGCGTTCGCGCGATCTTGCGGACAATTCGGGTTGCGCCAGCAGCAATTCCGTGGCGCCCGAGATCACCGCCAGCGGGGTGCGCAGTTCGTGTGATACATCGGCGTTGAAGGCCTTGTCGCGCTCGACCAGTTCATTGAGCTTGCGCGCATAGTCGTCGACGACCGTGGCCAGCTGGCCGACCTCGTCATCGGGAAAATGCTGCGCCAGGTGGGTCGGTCCGATCTCGCCCTCCAGCGCCTCAAGACGGCGCGCCAGATTGGACACCGGCGCCATCACGCGCCCGGCCGACCAGCGTCCCACCGCCAGCGACAGCATCGAGAACAACAGCACCGCACCCGCCAGCGCCCAGACCAGGCGCCGCGCCAGCTCGCGATTCTCGGACACGTCGTAGGTCAGAAAGGCCCACAGATCCTCATCCTTGCGCACTGCCGCCTTGTAACTGGCCCCATCGCTGATCACGTCGTGGACACCGGATGGCAGTACACGAAACGCTTCCGGCACGATCTCTGCACGCCCCGGTCGGGTAACGTAGCCCTGGATGCGGGTATAGAACGGCTCGACCAGCGAAGGGTCGTGGCGCAGTTCAGTCAGGTACTGACCCAGCTCCTGCTCCAGCGTGCGTGCGATCAGCGCGTCCTCGAGCCAGGCCTGAAGAAACAGCACAGCGGCCGCGAACAGCACACTCAGCAAGGTCCCGAACGCGACGAACGACGCGATGATCCGGCTCTTGAGCCTACGGCGAAACTGCATCGGGATCGATCAGGCTGTAGCCGATGCCGTGGCGGGTGATCAGCATCTGCCGTTGAAAGGGCTTGTCGATCGCCGCGCGCAAGCCATGAATGTGGACCCGCAGGCTATCGCTGTCCGGGAGTTCTTCACCCCAGACGTGATGCTCCAGCTCGGCGCGAGACACGACCGCCGGCGAGGCCGTCATCAGCTTCTCCAGCAGGCGGTAGCCGATCGGGTTCAGCGGGATGATCCGGCCCTCGCGATGGACCGTCTTGGTCTCGAGGTTGTAGTGCAAGGGGCCGACGTCAATCTCTCGCAGCGCGATCCGCTGGCCGCGTCGCGCCAGCACCTCGAGCCGAGCGTCGACTTCACGCAGTTCGAACGGCTTGACCAGATAGTCGTCGGCACCCGAATCGAACCCGGCGAGCTTGTCGTCCAGCTGATCGCGCGCTGTCAGCATCAGCACCGGCGTTTCCTTGCGTGCTTCCTCGCGCAGTTTGCGGCAGACCTCCAGCCCGTTCAGACCCGGCAAGGACAGATCCAGCACCATCGCGTCGAAGTCGTGTGACACGGCCAGGTGCAGGCCGGTGATGCCGTCATAGGCATAGTCAACCTCGTGACCGCGGTCGGAAAGAAAATCACCAAGGTTGGCGGCGATATCTCGATTGTCTTCTACGATCAGGATGCGCATCGATGAGCATGCTCCGCAAAAAGGCCCGGCCTGCGGCATCGATCCGCCGGGCAAAAAAAACCCGGGCTCTCGCCCGGGTCAGGATCGTGCCCCGTTTCCGTAATCACTAGCAATGTCGGGCCTCGGAGTCGCTGTCTTCCTAAGCGGACATCTTGAAGAGTACTCCAGCCCTGGTTAAACGAGGGTTAATTTTCCGGTGTTTTCGGCCCACTTGTCTCGAGCCATCTTCAGAGCTTAAGATCGCAGTTTTTGCGATCGAACCGATCCATAACCGATCCTCATGCTCTCATTCGTGGTCCAGTAGCTCGGCATTGCGCAGGCCGTGGGACAGCGACTCGGCATCGCCACCCTCGCTTAGTTTTACCGCCAGGCGGACTTCATTGGCCGAGTCAGCGTGACGCACCGCTTCCTCATAGGAAATCTTGCCTTCCTGGTACAGCTGCAGCAGGCTTTGATCAAAGGTAATCATGCCGTGATGGCTTGAGTCCTTCATGATCTGCTTGAGCTCGTCGATCTTGCCCTTGCGGATCTTCTCCTGGACCAGCGGACTGGTCAGCAGGATTTCCAGCGCGACATGGCGCCGGTTGCCATCGATCGACGGCACCAGCTGCTGGGCAACAACCGCCTTGAGGTTGAAGCTCAGGTCCAGCAGAACCTGACTATGGCGCTCCTCGGGAAAGAAGTGCAGGATCCGATCCATCGCCTGGTTGGCGTTGTTGGCATGCAGCGTGGTCAGGCAGAGGTGGCCGGTCTCGGCGAAGGTGATGGCATGTTCCATCGCCTCACGGGTCCGGATTTCTCCGATCAGGATCACGTCCGGCGCCTGGCGCAGGGTATTGCGCAGCGCGACCTCGAACGATTCGGTGTCGATACCGACCTCACGCTGGGTGACAATACAGCGGCGATGCCGATGCACGTATTCGATCGGATCCTCGATCGAGATGATGTGGCCGGTCGAGTTTTCGTTACGGTGACCGATCATCGAAGCCAGCGTGGTCGATTTGCCGGTGCCGGTGGCCCCGACCATCACGATGATGCCGCGCTTGACCATCGACAGGTCGCCAAGCGACAGTGGCAGATCAAGTTGCTCGAAGGTCGGGATCTGGGTTTCGATACGGCGACAGACCACACCGATCGAGCCGCGCTGATAGAACGCGCTCATGCGGAAACGGGCAAAGCCTTCGATCGAGATTGCGTACTGCAGTTCGCGCTCGACCTTGAACTGTTCGACCTGTTCTTCCGACATCGTGCCGAGCACGATGCTCGTCACCGACTCTTTCGACAATGGTTCGCGATTTACCGGACGAATCTTGCCGTTGACCTTGATGCACGGCGGCGCGCCGACCGTCAAGAAAAGGTCCGAGCCACTCTCCTCGTGCAGCATCTTCAGCCAGCTGTCAATCATGCTCATCGACGATCTCCAGTACCTGTTGGCCCGGCATCCACGCGGTTGCGCCGGGTTGTTTCACAGCCTTTGTCAAAGGGCCGCGAAGCGTGTTGGCCAGCGCATCCGGATCAGGCAAAGGCCTGCTTGTCCACCGCCTTGCGGCGCGCCTCGGGCTTGGCGACCAGGCCGCGGCGAACCAGGTCGGACAGGCTCTGGTCCAACGTGGTCATGCCGACGTTCTGACCGGTCTGAATGGCCGAGTACATCTGCGCGACCTTGTCCTCGCGGATCAGGTTGCGGATCGCGGGTGTCGCAATCATGATTTCGTGCGCCGCGACCCGCCCGCCACCGACCTTCTTCAGCAGCGTCTGGGCGATGACCGCGCGCAGCGATTCCGATAGCATCGAGCGGACCATTTCCTTCTCATCACCCGGGAACACGTCGATGATTCGGTCGATGGTCTTGGCTGCCGAGGACGTGTGCAGGGTGCCGAACACCACGTGGCCGGTTTCGGCCGCGGTCAGGGCCAGGCGAACCGTCTCGGTATCGCGCAATTCACCGACCAGAATGATATCCGGATCCTCGCGCAACGCCGAGCGCAGCGCCTCGGTGAAGCCATGGGTATCTTTCTTGACTTCGCGCTGATTGATCAGACATTTCTTCGAGTTGTGCACAAATTCGATCGGGTCCTCGATTGTGAGGATGTGACCAGCGACGTTCTTGTTGAGGTGGTCAACCATCGCGGCCAGCGTGGTCGACTTGCCTGAACCGGTCGGCCCGGTGACCAGGATCAGGCCGCGCGGCACATCGATGATGTCGCGAAACACCGGCGGGCACTGCAGATCCTCCAGCGTCCAGATTTCGTTCGGAATGACACGAAACACCGCACCGGTGCCGCGATCCTGGTGAAAGGCGTTGACGCGGAATCGGGCCAGACCCGGAATGTTGTAGGAAAAATCGACTTCCAGATCGGCCTCGAAATCACGCCGCTGGTGGTCATTCATTGTCGAATAGATCAGATCCGACATTTCCTTGGCCTCGACTGCTGGAACGTTGATCCTGTGGATGTCTCCGTCAACCCGGATCATTGGCGGCAATCCCGCCGAAAGATGCAGGTCAGAGGCGTTGTTCTTGACCGTGAAAGCCAGCAGTTCGGTAATGTCCATGATGAATCCCCAGATGATCGATCCCGGACGGGTGCCGGATGCCTGACGCAGCACACCATAGTCTGGTGGATGATACCCGATTCCCACGCAATCACAAAGTGAGCCCCGCAAATGGACCAGCAGACTCAATTGATGAACCGGCTCGACACTGTCCGGCAGCGCATCAATACCGCCTGTGCTGCCGCCGGAAGAACGCCGGAATCGGTGCGCCTGCTGGCGGTAAGCAAGACCCGAAGTGCAGCCGAAATCCGCAGACTGCATGCTTTCGGCATCGGCGCCTTCGGCGAGAACTACGTCGACGAAGCGGCGGCCAAGGCACCCGAGCTGGCCGATCTGGCGCTGCAATGGCATTTCATTGGCCCACTGCAGTCGAACAAGACCCAGCGCGTCGCCGCCCTGTTCGATTGGGTTCAGAGCGTTGACCGGGAAAAACTCGTACGCCGCCTCGCCGAACAACGACCCGCAGAGCGTCCGCCACTCAATATCCTGATTCAGGTCAACATCGACGCCGAGCCGCAGAAGTCCGGCTGTGCGCCCGAGCAGGTCGATCGACTGGCCGACTTCATTCTCGACCATCCGCAACTTGCGCTGCGCGGTCTGATGGCAATTCCGTCGGCCGACAATGGGCCGGCCGCGGGCCGGGCCGCTTTTAATCGGATGCGCGCCCTGTTCGACACACTCGCCACGCGCGCCACCGGCATCGACACGCTGTCGCTGGGCATGTCCAACGATCTTGAGGCGGCGATCGAGTCCGGCTCGACCCTGGTCCGGATCGGCACCGCGCTGTTCGGTGCGCGACCCGGGCGCTGATTGCGGCACCCGTCACCAATCCCGCCGACTCCGTCGGGTCTGCACGCGCCGGCTGCGGAGCGAACAGTCACCGCGGTAGAATCCAGACCATGAATGAACGCATCACAATGATCGGCGCCGGAAACATGGCGCGAGCCCTGATCAGTGGCCTGCTGGCCGGCGGTCGCGACCCGGGCTGCATTACCGCGACCGATCCCGACCCGATAACCCGGCAGACGGTCGCGTGCGACTTCGGAATTTCCGTGACCGCGAACAACGCCGCCGCAGCCGGCGCGGCAGATACCGTTGTGCTGGCGGTCAAACCCCAGCTGATCGATGACGTGCTGGCCTCGATCGCTGCGACGCTGCCGCCCGAGACCCTGGTCGTCAGCGTCGCAGCAGGCGTTCCTGTCGCCCGGATCGAGCGCGCCCTGAGCCGGCCCCAGCCGATCGTGCGCGCCATGCCCAACACGCCGGCACTACTTGGCGTTGGCGCCACCGGCATACATGCCTCGCCGACCTGCAGTTCATCCCAGCGGGAACGCGCCCGGCGCCTGTTCGAAGCCGTCGGGGCGGTATTCGAAATCGACGACGAAGGGCTGATGGACGCGGTCACCGCGGTTTCGGGTTCAGGTCCGGCCTACTTCTTCGCCCTCGCCGAAGCCCTGACCGAGGCCGGCGTAACCGCCGGTCTGGATCCGGCGATCGCACGCGGCCTCGCGACCCAGACTGCGGTCGGCGCCGGTCGCATGCTTGCCGATGACGCGGCCGATCCATCCGCGCTTCGCCGGCGGGTCACTTCCCCCGGCGGCACGACCGCCGCAGCGCTGGCCTCGTTCGATGTCGACGGTTTTGCCGATATGGTGCAACGCGCCGTGGCCGCCGCCGTGCGCCGCGGCCGTGAACTCGGAGAATCGTGATGCCAGCAGCCTCGGTCGGCAATGCCTTCGCCTTCCTGGTCGAAACCCTGTTCACGCTTTATCTGGCCGCGCTGCTGCTGCGGGTGCTGCTGGAAGCGGTCGGTGCCGACTATTACAATCCGGTCAGCCAGGTGCTGCTCCGCCTGACCGATCCACTGGTCGCGCCGCTGGGCAAGCTGATTCCGCGGCTGGGGCAAATCAACACAGCGGCCATCGTACTGCTGCTGGTGCTGCAGACCATCGCCGTGGTAATCGTGCTGTCGTTGTCGGGTTACAGCGTTCAGCCGTTGCAGGCACTGCTGATCGCGGTGCTGCGCCTGATCCGGATGCTATTGATGACCTGGATCGTGCTGATCATTGCCGAGGTCATCCTGTCCTGGGTCGGTGGCGCGATGCGGCATCCGATCATTCCGCTGATCTACCAGCTCACTCGACCGATACTCGAGCCGATCCGGCGCGTCGTGCCGAGCATTGCCGGACTGGACTTGTCGCCGCTGATCGCAATCATCGGTCTGCAATTCCTGATGATCCTGATCGGGGTCCGATGACGAAAGCCGATCGCCCCAAAAGCGGTCTGCTGTATTGCCCGGAGTGTCGACTCAGCTTTTCCAGAGCCGCATCCGCTTGAGACGCAGTCGTGCTTGCGAGAGACTTGGGCAAAGGAGTAGCATGAATTCGAGCCGGCCCACACCGCGGGCATGAAGCGTTCATCGAAGAGGAAATCAAAAATGCGAGCAGCGATCCGATCCGTACTGGCCTTGTCTCTGATCCTGAGCACGGCTGCAGTCGTGGCCCAGCAGGCGATTGAATTCGACCGCTACGAGGTCCACTACAGCTCGCTCAACACCAACATGCTTGCGCCGGATGTGGCCAGCGGATACAACATTCAGCGTTCGGGCACCCAGGCCATGCTCAACGTCACCGTGCTTGATCGCCAAACCGGCGAGCCGGTCACGGCAAAAGTCACCGCAACCGCGACCAACCTGACCGGTCAGCGTCGCGAAATCAGCCTGCGGCAGATTGACGACCAGGGCGCAATCTACTACATCGGGCAGTTCAGGATCCACAACGAGGAAACCCTGAATTTCGTGCTCGACATCGTTCCGGAAGGACACCGTGGCGCGCCGCTGAACTTCGGCTTCCGGCAGCAGTTCTTTACCGGCTGACCGCGGCGCGTCGTCCTCGGATCGTCAAGCGGGTCCGGCGCGAGGCTTGCGCCGGATGAACTCAAGATGAGGAACTGCGAGCAGATCGGCCAGGCGCCGGATCAGATGTTCCTCGAAACGGTCCAGGTGACCGTCGGCATACGCGACCTTCCACAGCCACTCGACCAGTTCGGCGCGCGCCTGTGGATCCAGCCGGCTTTTCAGCATGTGGGTGAATTCGTGCATCGAGACCGAATCCTGCTGTAGCCGGCCGGCCTCTCCGAGCAGCGCTTCGGCCTCCGAACGCCCGAGGCCAAAATGCTCGATCAGCGCCGCTTCGATGACCCGTGCTTCCAACGACTCGCCACCCGGATCTGTGGCCGAGACTTCCAGCAACAGAACCGCGGCGGCTCGTGGCAGCGCCAGATCGTCGTCGGGTCGCTCCGGCGAGTTTGCTGTGAGTATGGATTTCAGTTGATCGAGCCAGTTCGACATGGATTCGGTTCCTGTTGAGTGACTAATACAATCAGAAGTATTAGTACATTCTGTTTGCAGAATCTGCGCAGCCCGGCCCGGCCTTGATCGATCATCATGGATACAGCAGCGACTCGATCCAGCCATCGCCGCCGGCCGTAAACACGACCCGTTCGTGCCAGCGAAATTCGCGGCCATACCAGAATTCGATCCGCTCGGGACTGACGCGAAACCCGGACCAGTGGACCGGCCGCGGAACCTCACGGCCCTCGAACTCCCTCTCGAAGCGCTCGATCCTCTCGACAAAAACATCGCGGCTGTCGAGCTCGGTCGACTGCTTCGACGCCCAGGCCCCGATCTGGCTGCCGCGTGGGCGCGATGCGAAGTAGGCATCGGCGTCCTCATCGCTGACCGCGGCCACGACTCCGTCGATGATGACCTGCTGCTCGGTCTCGCGCCACCAGAACACCAGACAAGCGCGAGGGTTGGCCGCGAGTTCGCGTGCCTTGCGGCTGCCGAGATTGGTATAGAACACGAAACCGTCGGCATCGTAGCCCTTGAGCAGCACCACCCGCGCCCCGGGACGCCCGCCCGCGCCGGCAGTTGCCAGCGTCATGCCAGTGGGCTCCGGAATACCAACCGCGACCGCCTGGTCGAAACCGTTCCGGAATCGTTCAAGAATTTCGTCGCTCATTTTCATGCAAGCATCTCCCGATAACCACTGATGTAATCCGGATATTGCAAAACGTAGCCCGATGCGAACAGCCGTTCGGCCCGGATTCGCTTGCCCTGGCCCTCGGTCGACCTCGTATCCTCGACCGGACCCGGCACACCCAGCGCCCCGGCCAGCCAGCTCAGTACCTGCCAGCGCGGTGCCGGCTGTGCATCGCTGGCCAGGTACAGCGGCTGCGGCGTATCGAGGCCGAGCAGGTGGGCCAGCACTCCGGCACAATCCTCGGAATGAATCCGGTTGGTCCACAGCGGCGGCTGGCGACGACACTGAACCGGACCGGACCGCAGGCTGCGGATCAGCCAGTCTCGCCCCGGCCCGTAAATACCGGAAAAGCGAACCCGGATGCCGCCGACCGAAGCGGCCAGTGCCTCGGCTTCGAGCAGGATTTCACCGTTGAATGAAGCTGGCTCGACCGCCGCTTCCTCATCGACCCACTCCGCGTTCTCCTGGCCGTAGACGGCGGTGCTGGAGACCAGGATCAAGCGATCGGTCTGCACCACCTCGAGCAGCCCGACAAGACCGTCAATATAGGCGCGGCGGTATTCCTCCACCGTGCGCGCCGATGGTGTGGCGGTGTAGACCACTGCATCCCAGTGGCCGCGCAGCGCGACGAGAGTGTCGGGACGCGCCAGATCGCCGGCATGCCGCGTCAGCGATGCGGGCAGGAGTTCAGCATGGCGCCTGAGTCCATGGGTCTTCCAATCAGGCAGACGTGCCGCCAACCGCACGCCGAGATCGCCACAGCCGGCGATCAATAATCGCGGCGCATCGCTCATACCTGCTGCGGCATGGCTGCATCGGCACTGTTGCCGCTGTCCGGCGGACCGCCACGCGATGGTGGCGGCAGCGTACGCAGCCAGATCAGCCACACCACCAGAGCATCGAGAATAATCAAGGCCTGCCACAGATAGAGGTGAAACCAGTTGAACCAGGTCATGTTCCACTGGCCCATGTAAAACAGGCTGATGATCCGGATCAGATTGAGGACCTGGATCGCGACAAAGCCGATACCGAAACCGATCAGCTTGTTCTTGAGCGGTGCCGGAAAGGCGAACATTGCTGCGAACAAGATGATCAGCGCCTCGACCCCATTACAGCCGGGCTCGATCGAAACCGCAAACCCGCTCTGAAGATCCCGAATGACCTTGCCGGCCGACACCACACCCTCGTCGAAAAGCTCGATCATCCCGACACTGGTCCAGGCAATGCCGGCAGTGAACGGCAGGATGACATGCTCCTGAACCGGTTTGAGAACTTCCACGGTGAACAGAGTCACCAGCAGGATGACGAAAACGAAGAAAAACCGGATCATGGGTACCTGCTCGGATCAGTCGGAGTGTCGGAGTATGGTAATCAAATGCCGCTGGCCGGTTGTGACCGTGTCCGCGCACGAGATGCCGGCCCACGAACGGGAGCCAGGCTTCCGGCAAGCACAGCTCCGCCCGGACCCGCGACCTTCACAAGGAACACTCGAGCGCCGTCAAGGCAGGGCGCCGCGCCAGGCCTCGATCTTTGCTGCTCGGCTCATCGCGGCATGCGCCGGACTGGTCGAAGGAACGCGAACACGCTCGATCGCCGCCAGCTGCGGTGCCAGTCCCGGCACGACATGGCGCCGAAACGCAGCCTCAGCCGCTGCACCATTGAAGATGATCCGCTCGAGCTGCACGCTGCGCTGCAAAAGCCCGGACAGGTCATTGGCCTCGACCGAGTCTGGTTCGATATGCTGATCCAGGGAGCCGCGACGCCGGCACCGACCGATCACGTCCCAGAGCGCAACGCCAGCGTCGATCAAACGACCCAGACGCTGCGCATAGGGCGCTTCGGCCGGAACCCCGAACAGCGCCTCCGCAATCTGCCAGAAGGCATTACGCGGATGCGCGTAGTAGGCCTGTAACTCCAGCGATCGCTGCCCGGGCATGCTGCCGAGAATCAGGATGCGGGCATCGGGGCACCACACCGGGGCCAGGCCGACGCACATCGAGTCGACGTCTGCGAAGCTGTCCGGAAGAACGATCTCGGTCTCGGAATTCAGACCGGACCCCGTATCGGAGTGAGAATCATGTTCGGCCATCAGGACCAACTGCAGACCGCCAGAAAGCGTGGCATTTACTGTAGCATCTGGCGGGGTGCAGCAATCCGGGTGACCGGTGGACCAGAATATTTTCCTGATCGGCCCGATGGGCTCGGGCAAGACCTCGCTGGGACGACGGGTGGCGCCGCGACTGGGGCTCGACTTCATCGATCTCGATGAGGAACTGGAGCGACGCTGCGGTGTCGAGGTGGCAGTGATTTTCGAAATCGAAGGCGAAACCGGTTTCCGCGAGCGCGAACGCGAGCTGCTGGCGGAGATTGCATCGCGCAGTGGTCAACTGGTCGCGACCGGCGGTGGCTCGGTGCTGGACCCGCGCAACCGCGAAGTGCTGCGCCGGAATGGACTGGTGGTCTGGCTGAGGACCTCGGTCGTGCAGCAACTGCGGCGTCTCGAGCGCGACCGTCGCCGTCCCCTGCTGGCTGCACCCGATCGGCGCGAACGCCTCACGCGGATGGCCGAACAGCGCAACCCGCTGTACGCCGAAGCCGCCCACCTGGTATTCGAGTCCCGCAACCGGCCAATGCCGGCGATGGCCGAGGCGTTGCACGAAAGCATCCACAGGCACCTGCACGCCGGATCGAACGCGGACGACGAGAGCGCACAGCGATGATCGAACTGAAACTGGATCACGACCACGGCAGCTGCCGGGTGCTGATCGCCGCGGGCCTGCTGAACCGGGCCGATGGCTGGCGGGAAAGCATCCGCGGTCAGGTGTTGCTCGTGACCGATCGCAATGTCGGCGCACTGTACCTGGAACCGCTGGCTGCCACGCTTGCTGAATTCAGGCCTGACACGCTGGTCCTGGAGGCCGGCGAGACGGCCAAGACCGCTGCCAACTGGCTGGCGATCCTGGAGCAGCTTGCCGCCTCCGGTGCCCAGCGCGACGCCACGGTCATCGCCTTCGGCGGCGGCGTCATCGGCGACCTGGCCGGCTTCGCCGCGGCCAGCTACATGCGCGGCGTACGGGTGATCCAGGCGCCGACCACACTGCTGGCCCAGGTCGATGCCGCGATTGGCGGCAAGACCGGCTTCAACCTCGGAGCCGGCAAGAACCTGGTCGGCGCATTTCACCAGCCCGAAGCGGTGCTGATCGACGTCGCCACGCTGGCCACACTGCCCAAGCGCGAGTATCTTGCCGGTCTGGCCGAAGTGATCAAGTACGGCGCGATCGGCGATGTCGGCTTTCTCGACTGGCTGGCCGCGCACCGCGAGCCGCTGCTGGGTCGGGAATCTGACGCGCTGCAGCAGGCCGTTGCACGATCAGTCACGCACAAGATCCGGGTGGTCGAGGCCGACGAACGCGAGGCCGGTCAGCGCGCGCTGCTCAATTTCGGCCATAGCTTCGGCCACGCCATCGAGGCCTGCACCCGCTATTCGCGCTTCGTGCACGGCGAGGCGGTGGCGATTGGCATGGCGCTGGCCGCCCGGCTCAGCGCGCGACTCGGCATGATCGAAATGACGGAGGCCGTGCGACTGATCGAGTTGATCACTGCATTCGGCCTGCCGACCCAAAGACCAGAAGATCTGACCGCTGAAGCTCTGCTCGAGCGCATGCGACTGGACAAGAAGAACCTCGCCGGCCGATTCCGGCTGGTACTTTTGAATGCACTGGGCGACGCCTGCATCCGCGACGACGTCGAATCCGAAACCCTGATGGAATCATTGAATCGATGAGCACCCACCCACGCCAGAACTCCAGATTCATGCGCGCGCTTCGGCGTGAGCCGGTCGACTGCACCCCGCTGTGGCTGATGCGCCAGGCCGGCCGCTACCTGCCCGAATACCGCGCCACACGCGCCCATGCCGGCGATTTCATGAAACTGGCAGGCACACCGGAGCTGGCCTGCGAGGCGACCTTGCAGCCGATCCGGCGCTTCGGCTTCGACGCCGCCATCCTGTTTTCCGACATCCTGATCCTGCCGCACGAAATGGGCCTGGGGCTGGGTTTCACGCCGGGCGAAGGCCCGAAGTTCGAGCGCACCGTGCGTGATGTCGCCGCAATCGACGCGCTACCGCGACCGGACCCGAACCAGGCCTGCGGCTACGTCATGGACGCCGTCCGCCTGATCCGCCGCGAACTGCCGGAGAATACCCCGCTGATCGGCTTTGCCGGGAGCCCCTGGACGGTTGGAACCTACATGATCGAAGGCGGCTCCAGCCGCGACTTCAAGCATGCCAAGGGTCTGCTGCTGGAGCAGCCCGAAGCCGCCGAGCGATTGATGATGCACCTGGCAGAAAGCACCGCCGACTACCTGCTGGCCCAGGTCGAAGCCGGCGCCGACGCACTGATGGTGTTCGACAGCTGGGGCGGCGTGCTGTCGCCGACCCATTTCCAGCGCTACTCGCTGGCCAGCATGGCGCGCATCGTCGAGCGTCTGCGCGACGGGGCACCCGAAACTCCCGTCATCCTGTTCGCCAAAGGCTGCGGTGGACATCTCGAGTCCCTCGCCGCAACCGGTTGCCAGGCACTGGGACTGGACTGGACCTCGAGTCTGAAGGATGCCCGCAAGCGCGTCGGCGACCGGGTTGCACTGCAAGGCAACCTCGATCCGGTCGTGCTGACCACCTCGCCCAAGGTGATCGAGCAGGCCACGCGCGAGGTGCTGGAAGATTACGGCCCCGGCGCCGGCCACATTTTCAATCTCGGCCACGGCATCACGCCCGACGTGCCGCCGGAACATGTCGAGGTGCTGGTCGAGGCGGTCAGGCACTATGGGCGGAGCTGAGCCGCAGTTCGAACAGGGCGCCGAGCAGTCTGGCTTCGGTCAGCGGTGGCCGTAACCGGGTCATGCCCAGGGGTGGCGCGCCCTCGGCCGCCAGCCACAGGCCATCGACCCCGGCATCGATCCAGCGCGCCAGACTTTGAATCGACAGGACTTCCGGCGCGGTCAGCAGCAGGTCGAAATCACCGGGAATATCGTCGCCATCGACACGGCTCAGGTCGATCCGCCAACGCCGCGCCAGACGCCACAGGATCCGCATCTCCGGCGCCGCCAGGGCGGCGCCGAGCCGCAGACCGGCGAGCAGTTCGCTGGATCGCGGAGCCGCAGGCGCCATTCCGGGTAACGGCAGCCGCAGCGTGAAGCGGCTGCCGCGTCCTGGCTGGCTGAGCAGGTCGACGCTCCCGCCCATCGCTTCGGCCAGGCGCCGGCAGATCGCAAGGCCCAGACCGGTACCCTGCACACGCTCGCCCCGACCTTCATTCAAGGCCCGGGAATCGGACGCATCGAGCCGGCTGAACGGCTGGAACAACAAATCTGCCCGGTCCGGGTCGATGCCGGGACCGGTGTCGCTCACCGCGAGCACCAGTCGGCCGGCCGGATCCAGCCGGGCTTCCAGCTCCACCGCGCCGCGCCCGGTGAACTTGATCGCGTTGCCCAGCAGATTGCCGAGCAACTGTGCCAGCCGATCCGGATCGGCAATGGCGATTGTTGGCAGATCGGAAGACATTCGCAGTCGCACTGCCAGGCCGCGAGCCCAGGCCTCTCCAGCGCGAAGCTCGACCGCCTGTTCCAGCAGCGCTGGCAAAGCAAATGTCACCGGTTGTAGATCGATCCGACCCGCCTCGATGCTGGACAAGTCCAGGGCGTCGTCGACGATACGCTTGAGCTGACGCCCGGAGCGCCGCATCGTCGCCAGCATATCGCGACCCGACGGGCGATCGAGACGCTGCTCGAGCAAGGCCATCATGCCCAGAAGTCCATGCAGCGGCGTTCGAATCTCATGGCTCATCACCGCCAGGAATTCGCTCTTGGCGGCGCTTGCCGCATTCGCGATCCGTTGACGCTCGTGCGCCCGCTGCAGAGCTTCGAGACGACGGCGCCGCTGCAGCAGCGCACGCCAGAACAGCATCAGCAGCAACAGGCCGACCACGACGTAGGCGGCCCATGCCAACGGCGTTCGCCACGGCGGCGGCGCAATGCGCAGCTCCAGCGCATCCCCTTGCAGGTTCCAGACACCGTCGACCCCCGCGGCCTGAACCTCGAACCGGTACCGACCGCCCGGCAACCTGCCATAGTCGCGTTCGGTCTCACCGGTCAGCGGCAACCAGTCCCGGTCCCAGCCGCGCAGACGAACCCGATAGCGGTTGCCCTGGGGATTGAGGTAGGACAAGGCCAGATAGGACAGGCGAATGGAGTTTTCGCGCCAGTCGAGATCAAGTCGACGCGGCCCGTCCGGGCGCAGCTGCCATTGACGCTCTCCGGCGCGGACCCCGGTCACCCATACCGGCGGCGGCAGCCCGTCGGTCTCGATGCGTTCCGGATCAACCTCCAGCAGTCCGGTCGTGGATCCTGCCAGGAAGCGACCGTCGGCCAGCACCGCCACCGCGCCGGGGTTGAACTCGGCCAGACGCAGACCTGCGGCGCTGGAGAAGTGACGAAAGCGGTCGGCACCGGCATCCAGCCGGGCGAGTCCCGCGCTGGTCAGCAGCCAGACGCCATCGCCCTGCGGCACCAGTGCCTGTATGCGACCATGCGGCAGCCCTTGGCTCGCGGTCAAGCGAAGCTCGGGCTCCAGTCGACCCTCCCGCCAGCGCAACCGCTGCAGCAGCGAATCAGAGGCCAGCCATAAATCGTTGCCAGCGAAGGCCATCGCCAGCAGCACGGCGTCTCCACCACCATACATTGGCACCGGGCGGCCATCGATATCGAAGCGATACAGCCAGCGGCTGCCGAGAAACCACCAGGCACCATCGGGCCCGCGCCGGATCGAGCGTGGCGCAGGATCCTCGAGCCGTCGTCGCGGGTCTGCCTCGGCATGCCAGCGATCGACGATCTGACCCGCGCGGTCGAGTCGCAGCAGTTCGCCGCCCTCGATGCCGAGCCAGATGCCGCCGGCATGATCGGTTTCGATGAACTCGAAGCGATCCTCGGTATCGAGATCGCGTTCGAGCACCGCGACGACCCGACCGTCAGCATGCATCCGGCGGGCCAGGAATCGGTGGCGCAGCACCCAGAGACTGTTCTCGTCGGCGTGCAGATCGATCACCTCGGTCGCGCGTTCACCGGGGCCGATCAGAACCGGCTCGACCGGGCCGCGCTCGTCGCGCTCGTCACGGTCTGGATCCAGCCACTGCACGCCGCTCGAGCCATCGTTGGAACTGCCACCGATCCAGACCCGGCCGCCCGGCTCGACGGCAAGTGCCGTCACGTTCAGTGGTCCCGCCTTCGGGTCCAGCGGCCGGAAGGCGGTCAGACCACGCCATCCCGGCGGTAAGCGGACGACGCCCTTGCCGGAGGTCGCAATCCACATTTCGCCCTGCTTGCCGGGCAGAAAATCCGTGACCTGCAGCGGGCCGACTTCGCCACCGCCATCCTCGCTGAAGCGCAGCGCAACCGTGCCATCCTGCTCCAGCAACCAGAAATCGTCACGCAACCCGACCCAGAGCCTGCCGTGGTCTGCCGCGACCAGCGCCGACACTGGCTGACCGGTCGGCCAGCGCCGCTCGACCCGCGGCTGGCCATCGGCGGCGTCCAGCCCGAGTTCGAGCAGCGCTTCGCGTCCACCGAGATAGGCCCTTTGCCCATCGACGAAGGCCAGCGCCAGGAAAATGCCGATATCCAGCTCCGAGGCATCAAGCACACGCTCGAAGGCATGCGGCGGTTCGGGGTCGATCCGCCACAGGCTGTCTACCCGCACCATCCACAAAGAGCAGTCCGGAGCTCGCGCCAGCTGCAGGCCGAAGCCAGCTTCGGGCAAGCCATGTTCGGTGGGTCCGAAGTGCTGCGTGAGACCGCTGGCGGGATCGATCCGAACCAGCCCGTCATGGGCATAGACCGCCCAGATCGCACCGTCGCAGGTTTCGGCCAGCGACCAGATGTAGTTGCCCTGAAGCACACCGCCTCGAGCGGCAGGCCTGAAATGTTCGGTCACGGCCACGCCCTGGAGTCGAACCAGACCCTGGTCGGAAATCGCAGCCCAGAGTGAACCGTCGGTGGCCGCATGCAAGGCGAGAATATTGTTCCCGGGCAACGAATCCGGCTGGTCGGGGTCATGCCGCAGCAGGCGCAGCGTCGCGCCCTCGTGCCGGACCAGGCCACCGCGGGTGCCGATCCAGAGGTAGCCGTAGCGATCCTGTGCCAGCGCCTCGACGTAGGAATTTGGCAGCCCCTCGGTTGCGCCGAGGCGATCGAACATCGCCGGGGCCTGCGCCCGGGCCGGTGCAGAGGCGACAGCAAGCCACAGCCCGGCCAGAACCGCAAGCTGCCATACGATCCACGAGTTCGAAGCTGACCGCTCGAAGCACTGCATGGCCCGAGCATAGCCGAGCCACTGCCAGCAGACCAGCCCGGAGTCCGGCAGACCAGATCGCGTGATCGGCTTGGGGAAAATCAGAAGCGCGTGAGCCGATCTGCCAGCCGAGTGACCTTGGCCGGCTGAACCAGGCGTGCCAGGCCGGCCTCGAGCAGGTCATCGGCACCGTGCACGCTGTCCGGCTTTGGCGTCTGGATCGCGATTCGCACCGGCAGGGCCACCGAATGCCCCGGAAAACGCACCGGGGTGCGCGCCAGCATGGTCCGGAGGCGCTCGCTCAAGCGACGCGCACCGATCGAAGGCGTCGCCATCAGGACGATGCTGAAGGTCGACTCGTCGCTGCGCCCGACCGTGTCCTCGGTCCGGACTTCGCGCGCCAGGACGCGTTCGAGATGACGCATCAGCGCTTCGGCGTGATTCAGACCCTGCTCGCGCACGGCGGCATGGTAGTCGGTGAAACGGACATGCAGCAGGGAAAACTCGATACCGTGACGATGGTGAAAGCTTTCGATCTGCTCAAGCCGGTTGATGAACGCATTGCGTGTCTGCTCGACGTTGCTCGGCAATGCCGGTCGTCCCGACCTGCCCTGGCCGGCCCGGCGCAGGTACTCATGCAGTGGATCGATCAGATCCGAGCCGGTAAATGGCTTCGGCACCAGATCATTGGCACCGGCATCGAGTGCGCGGCGGCGCCCATTCTGCTCCTCGATGCTGGTCACAACCATCACCGGCAGTGCACGAATACGCTCATCGGCAGCATTGCGGATACGGTGAATCAGTTCGATGCCGTCCATCTCCGGCATCAACAGGTCGGTCACCACGGCGCGGATGGTCTCGTCGCTGCGCACGGTCTCCCAGGCACGGCGTCCATCTTCGGCCATGGCCACGTCGAAATGCTCACGCAAGATACGGTGCCCTGCGAAGCGAATCAGGCGCGAATCATCGGCAAACAGAATCCGTACCGGTGCGATTCCTTGCGGTCCCAGATCTTGCATGGACGTTCCCCTACAATGCCAGCCGATATGCCACTCCCCATACAATATGAATGCCAGATGCACCGCATCAACTCCAGGCAATTGTATGAAAAGATTTTTTTCTGATTTCGGCGCGACGTGAGCAGCACCGCCCACTGACGCGAAACGGCAACACCGGCCCGTCTCAGGATCGACCGAGGAACTCAAGAATGAAACGATTCGCAGCTGTCATCATCGGTGCCCTGATCATTGCCGCGCTGGCATTCCGGTTCTGGCCGTCGGCCGGCAATGAATCTGCCGATACGTCGTGGGACACGGAAGCCGCCGACCGCGGCGAAATCATCCAGGTGGTTTCGGCAGTCGGCTCGGTGCGCGCATTGAACACAGTCGAGGTCGGTTCGCAGCTGTCCGGCCAGCTCGAAGCACTGTTCGTCGACTACAACAGTCAGGTCCGGGTCGGGGACCTTCTGGCCCAGATTGATTCGCAGACCTTCGAACGCCGGGTTCAGGAAGCCGAGGCAAACCTGGCCGTGGCCCGGGCCAATATCGAGATCCAGGCCGCAACCATCCTGCGCGCCGAGGCCAATCTTTGGGCCGCCGAACGCGATTACGAACGGCAAAAGTCGTTGATCGGACGCGGCAGCGTATCGGAATCGGCGCTCGATGCCGCCGAGGCGACGTGGCAGTCGGCGCGCGCCGAGGTCGCGATCGCGCGCGCCCAGCAATTGAACGCGCAGGCCACGGCGCAACAACGTGAAGCCGCGCTGGAAGCAGCACAAATCGACCTGGAGCGCACCGAAATCCGCTCTCCGATCGACGGCGTGGTGATTGACCGCGCCGTCGATGTCGGCCAGACCGTCGCCGCCAGCCTGCAAGCGCCGGTATTGTTCACGATTGCACAGGACCTCAATGACATTCAGATCGAGGCCAGTGTCGACGAAGCCGATATCGGCAGCGTGCGTCAGGGCGCAAGTGCAAAATTCGGCGTCGATGCCTTTCCGGATCGAGAATTTGGCGGCGAGGTCTCGCAGGTGCGGCTGGCGCCGAACGAAGAGGGCAACGTCGTGACCTACACGGTGGTCATTGCTGCGGCCAACCCCGGGCGCCGCCTGCTTCCCGGCATGACCGCCAACATCGACATCGTCACCGGACGCCGGGAAGACGTGCTGCGCGCGGCCAACGCCGCAGTGCGCTTCCGCCTGCCCGGTGCCGAGCCGTCGACCGGCAGTGCGGCTGGCGGTAACCGTGGCGGCGCAAACCCTGGCGCCGAGCTGGCTTCGACCCTGACCGAAATGGGCATCGACGAGGCCCGCCGCCAGCGTATCGCCGAGGACATGCGCCAGGCCTTCGGCTCGATCGGTGGCCTGTTCGCCTCCGGCGCCGACCGCGAGCAGATTCGCGCTCGAATCGAGGGCCTGCGCAGCGAAGTGCTGGCGCGCCACCTCGAACCCGCCGAGATCGAACGCTTCACGGCATTGCAGCGCGAACGCGCCGAAACGCGGCCCGCGACCCTTTACGTACTGCGCGACGGCACGCCGGAAGCGCGCCAGGTGCGGCTCGGGATCGCCGATGACCGTTACACCGAAATCGCGGCCGGGACGCTGACCGAAGGTGAGCAGGTAATCACCCGGCAGCATCGCGGAGCCGGCCGGTGATCGAGCCCGGCAGCCGTCGGCAGTCGCTGATCGCCTGCCGCGGTCTTCGACGCGACTATCGCATGGGCAGCAACGTGGTCCAGGCGCTGCGGGGCGTCGATCTAGACATCGACAGCGGCGAGTTCGTCGCCATCATGGGTCCTTCGGGCTCCGGCAAATCGACGTTCATGAACATGATCGGCGCGCTCGACACCCCCACCGCCGGGAAACTTTCAGTCGACGGCGTCGACATCGCTACGCTCGACTCCGACCAGCTGGCGGCGCTGCGCAACCGCACCATCGGCTTTGTGTTCCAGCAATTCATGCTGCTGCCGAGGACCAGCGCAGTGGACAACGTCAAGCTGCCGCTGATGTATACCCGAATGGACGCCGCCGAGAAGCGGCAGCGTGCCGAGGCCGCCCTGCTTCGGGTCGGGCTGAAAGGCCGGATGAATCACACGCCGAATCAACTTTCCGGCGGCCAGCAGCAGCGCGTCGCGATTGCCCGGGCGCTGGTCAATCGGCCGCGCATGGTGCTGGCCGACGAACCGACCGGGGCACTCGACAGCGTGACTGCCGACGAGATCATGAGCCTGTTTGCCGAACTCAACGCCGAGGGTGTGACCATGGTGCTGGTGACTCACGAAGAGGAAATCGCCGCGCATGCCCGGCGCGTGATCCGGTTTCGGGACGGACTGATCATCGATGATCATCGGAGACCGACAGCATGAGCCGCAGCGCCGCCCCCTCCAGTGCCCAGGGACTGCACCTGGGTTCCAGCCTGGCGATCGCGCTCAAGGCGATCCGTACCAACTCGATCCGCAGCCTGCTGACCATGCTGGGCATCATCATCGGCATTGCCGCGGCAATCGTCTCGGTGTCGATCTCGCAGGGGGCTGGGCGCCAGCTGCAGGAGCAGATCGAAAGCTTCGGCACCCATGTGTTGCAGGTCTTTCCAGGTTCCGGCTTCTTTGGTGGACGGCGCGGTGCGGCTGGTTCGGCTCGACCTCTGACCGACCGTGATCTCGACGCGATCATCGAACTGACCGGCTCGGTCGAGGCCGCCTCGGGACGGGTCCAGACCGGTGCCACGCTGGTCGCGGCCGGCCGCAACTGGCCCAGCAACATCATTGGTGTCAACTTCGACTTCGATCGCATCGACAACCGCCAGATTGTTGACGGCCGTGGCTTCACCCCGGCCGAGATCCGCAGCGGCGACAAGGTCGCGGTGATCGGCCTGACGGTTGCCCGCGAACTGTTCGAGGCGGCCAACCCGATCGGTCAGCGTTTGCGCATCGGGCGTACCCCGGTCACCGTGATCGGTCTGCTCGACGAGAAAGGCGCCTCGTCGTGGGGTCAGGATCAGGACGACGTGGTGTGGATGCCATTGTCTACCGTGCGCACCCGGCTGGCCCGCGGCGCCAGCACCGTGCCGGACGATGTCGGCTCGATTCGGATCAAGGTATGGGACGACCGCGATGTGCTCCAGGTGCAGCAGGAGATCGAGGAGCTGCTGCGGCTGCGGCGCAAATTGCAACCCGGTGCAGAAGACGATTTCCGGGTCGTCAACTTCGCCGAATTCATTCGCGCACGCAACCAGACCGAAAGCCTGCTCGGCTTCCTGCTTGCGGCCTTCTCGGCCACCTCGCTGGTGGTCGGCGGCATCGGCATCATGAATATCATGCTGGTCTCGGTGACCGAGCGTACCCGCGAGATCGGGCTGCGGCGCGCGGTCGGTGCGCGCCGCCGCGACGTGCTGACCCAGTTCCTGGTCGAAGCCACCGTGCTCGGGCTACTCGGCGGCCTGGTGGGCATGGGCGTCGGCGTCGGCGCAACGCACCTGGCGGCCCAGCTCGGCGAGTTCCCGGTGCTGATCGAGCCCTGGACCCTGGCCGGCGCGGTCACGGCCGCGATCTTCATCGCGGTGTTGTTCGGCTATTACCCCGCCCGTCGCGCCTCCAGGCTCGACCCGATCGAGGCACTCAGATTCGAGTAGCCCAACGGCGCATCAGGAATTTACTCCGGGAATGTTTTCTCGAGATCCCGACGGATGCGGCAGCGGATGCGCCAGGTTCATGGCTTGATCCAAGCGGGAGTGGGACCGGTCAGCGTGCGTCAAGGACCTGGGAAGCCTGTCGTTTCTGCCGAATTCAAGCGATGAAGGCGGCCGACAATACTGGCGCACTGCCCATGGACTGCAGAGACCTGTTCGTGTCAGCACCGTTGTACGGAATCGACACCGCCCGGCTTGTGGCCGAGCGGTGTTCGCTTCGACCCGTCCGGGTCAGCTTCAATTTTGTTGCAGGTGATGCCTCAGGCAGGTTGCATAGGCATCGTAAGCATCGTGCATCGCCGAAATTGCCGAGGTACACGATGCGCTTTGGCCATTTGCACAGGCGCTCTGAACCAGCGAAACTGCGGCCTGTACCGCTTGAGCCTGACTCGAACAGCTGCCGCCACGCTGGGCCAGGGGGCCACCGATGAATTGCAAACCCGATTGCTCCAGCTGGGCGCTTCGATTCATCGACGAAAGCTCACCCTGGAGTTGCTGTTTTCGGCCGGAAGCATCGATCAGCGTGATCATGCCGCTCTCGAAGTCAGCGCGCAATACGCCGTTCTCGCTGGTGCCGTAGAGCACGTAACCATCGAGGAACACCGTCGCCGGTGTCTCGCCGTAGTCGGCACTCGCCCCGGAACCGAACACGAATGTCAGACTGGCCAACATCATTCTGATTTTCATATCGCTTGTCTCCGTGTATGCAACAGGTCTTGAACACGGACTGCGGAATACCCGAATTCTGATGACGACAATGCCGCTCTCGTATTGAAGCTCAGCGCCGAAATCGGAAGGTTCCCGCCAACCCCGCATAGAAGATAATAAAAAAAAATCGACCTTGTCAAGGCCCGCTGTTGGCCCTCTGTTGGCACGCTCTCTCGCGCGAAGCGTTCAGGCCGGCTCGGTGCCGTCGACACCGAGAAGCTCAGCCAGCTGCGCGGCCAGCGAGCGGGCGGCGCGCTCGTTCGGCACCCAGGTCGCGATCACTGTGGCCTTCTCGCTGCCCCATTGCCGGAATTCGATCCGGAAATACAGCCGATCGTTGACCCCGCCGGACTTTTCGATCTCGATGCTGCGAATCACCCCGGCCTGAACCTCGCGCCAGCGACGGCTGAAACCGCGCCGCCAGCGCAAGCGACCCTGAACGATCTGCAGCTCGCTGGCGTTGAACAGCATGCCGATGCCGCCCCAGGCGATCAGGGCGCCGACCAGCGCAAAGATGCCACCCATGAACCAGTGGCCGAAGCCGATCAGCAGCACCAGCCCTGCCGCGAGAAACAGCAAGCCGAACACCAGCACCGAGCCACCCGCCCCGGCCATCCGGAACGCCGGAAAACGGAACTGCTGACCGCCGGCAACGTAGCCATGCTCGACGCCGGTCTCGCGCCAGGCGTCGGGCTCGACCGGCAGCGGACCGTCGAGCACGGTCTCCGGATCGGCAGCGCCGGCGACCGCGAACACCGGCAACTCGAAGCGCGCCCGGAAGTCCACCCCGGGCTCCTGACTGCGGATCGACATGCGCCAGACCACCCGGTCCGATGGATTCTCCTCGCTGGCTTCCGGCCGGTCGCCGGGCAGTCGCAGGTCGATTCGTGCCTGGGTCGATCCCGGGGTCGACCCCGGCGTCGGTGCAAGTCGAGCGGAATCCTCCCACAGCACGTCTTCCGTGGTTCTGCGATTCTTGCCGCTGCCGGTTCGCCGGATCCGGACGCAGGCAATCTGCAGCGCAAGCTCACGCGCCTGGAGACGCGCCGGCACCTCGAGCCGGGCGCGCAGTCGTCCGCCCAGCGGCACCGGCAAGGCATCCAGCGCCAGAACGCTGGCGCCGTAGCGACGCGAACGAATCCACTCGCGCACCGCCCACACACCCAGCCCGACGCCGATCAGCGGAAACAGCAGACCGATCGCCGCGGCCCCATTGCCGTCGGCAATTTCGCCCGGGACGATGAACAGGATCGGCAGGCTGACCAGGTTCCAGAACAGCGCGAAGAAGGTGATGAAACCGCGCGTGCCGGCGCTGTCGCAGCGCAACTGCTTCGAACGCCATTGCGGCCAGGCGGCCCAGGGCTGGTCGGGATGAGAGGCCTGGAACGCCGCGACCTCGGCCCGGCGCCGGTGGCCGCGCCGCATCAGCACGATGACCAGCGTCCCTGCGCCGCCGAACATGACCGCGAACAGCAAGCCGAAGCCGAGCCGGGCCGGACGCAGGTCCCGGTTCAGCACCGCGCGTTCGGGTCGCTGCGGATCGACCCATGCCGTCACGGGCTGACCGGCACGAAACGCGGCTGCCAGTCGACGGTGTTCGCGCTGATGGTAATCGCCGAGATTGTCAGCACCGGGGTGGAAGTCGATTCGATCCGAGACATGGTCCGTGCCGTCGAAACGATACCGGTAGCGTGCTTCAACCCGATAGCTCACGCCCCCTTCGGAATCGCGTGACTCACCGAGCTCGACCGACTCGAGCTGCGCCTCGACTTCGACCCAGTCCGACGAGCCCAGCCACTCGAACATGCCCCAGTTCATCGCCAGCGCCACGCCCAGACCGGCGGCGATGAAGATCCCGCCGAACACCCAGCCGAGCAGCGCACCCAACCGGCCGCCGGCACCCGTTCCGAAGCGATTTCGCAGCATCGCCTG
>Ga0210039_1001241_pt1 | contig 24224 bp, 24 predicted proteins | sample CryGeyCG2114_250_3_FD_185460 | JGI IMG/M metagenome (GOLD analysis project Ga0210039, IMG submission 185460) | Groundwater microbial communities from aquifer - Crystal Geyser CG17_big_fil_post_rev_8/21/14_2.50 (SPAdes) (version 2) | ecosystem: Environmental > Aquatic > Deep subsurface >...
AAACTTTCTTTAGCTATGAGGCGAAGGGAGTGGTTTATGGGGCTTTGGGGTTCAACTAAATTGATGTCTTGGCCTTTTGTCGTTGATTCTTAATTTTCTAATGACCGATTTGGGATAAATATAAACTGACAGAAATCGGAATATTGAAAAAATGAATAGAGGTGTATTTAAAAGCAAAAAACTGTCTCAAAATTTTATTTTTAAGACAGTTTTTTTAGATCAAATATTATATAACTAATTTAGATTACTTTTACTTCACTAGCTTGCAATCCCTTTTGACCTTGAGTCACAGAAAATTCTACTTTTTGACCTTCATCTAATGATTTATAACCATCACCAACAATAGAATCGAAATGAACAAAAACGTCATCTCCACTTTCTTGTGAAATAAATCCAAAACCTTTTGAACTGTTAAACCATTTTACAGTTCCTTGTTTACGATCTGCCATAATACAGACTCCTAATAAATAATTAAAAATTTGACAGAACTTTGAGTGATAGGGAGGGATAAATTACTTTACATCTACATCTATTTCTTAAACTTACCGTCGTACTTCACAAACATACTCAAATATATAGTTAAAGCCAAATATTATTTATTTTAATTTTATCTATTGTTATAACTCTTTCAAATTTATAATTATCTAAAATATTTTTTAAATGATTAACTTAGAACAAAGTATTCCAAATTTTTGCTACTATAATATCACTTGTGACATTATAATCATTGATTAATTTATTTCTAACATTATAGTTCAGTTGTAGGTTTTACCTATTAAGATAAAATAATTACAGCTAATTCAATTAATTATTTAGTATTTTACCTTTTACATAATAATAAATATTTGCACGATTTTTGCTATAATAACTTTTTACAATAATTATAATTTTATATTGCTATGGGAACAGGTCAAATGTTATTAACTCTTTCTGCATTAGTGTTGCTTTCACTAGTGGTTTTAAGAGTTACAAATGGTTTTCTAAATACTAACAATATTCTTATGGAAACAAAATTTGGAGTGCTAAGCGTTTCTCTTGCAACTTCTATTCTTGAAGAAGCAATGGGCAAAGCTTTTGATGAAAAGACTGCTTATGAAGGAGTTGCTGAAGTAACTTCTGATTTATCTACAATTGGTCCTGATGGAGAAACTTATCCTAATTTTGATGATTTTGATGATTTTAATAATTTAAGTTTTAGTACTTATGATACTACAATTTCAAATAGTCATTTTGCTAAAATGTACTCTGCCGAATATATAGTTCTATGTAAAGTTGGATATATTAATACTGATAATCCAGACCAATTTACTTCAACTAAAACTTGGCATAAAAAAATATCTGTTCGAGTTACTACACCTTCTAGTACTGATACCGTAGAAATGTCAACAGTTTATAGCTACTTTTATTATAGGTAAGATTTATGGGTTTTAGCACATTAATAGATATATTAGGTTCAATAATGATTGGTGGAATCTTACTTATGATTTTGCTGCGATTAAACGATTCTGCCGTTCAAAATGCATTTCAATTTAATTCTGAATCAATTACTCAAAGAAACCTTGTTGAAATTGTGCAGCTTCTTGAACACGATTTTAGAAAGATTGGCTTTTGTAAAGATTGGAATAATTTTCCGGACCCAACGAAAGCTATTATTAAAGCCGATAGCACAAGTATTAAATTTCTTAGTGACGTAGATAGTGATAAAGATATGGATACTTTAAGCTATATACTTAGTTCACCAAGCGTTTTATCTCAAACACCAAATCCGAATGATAAAATGCTTTATAGACAAGTAAATAGCGAACCTCTTGGTGGCTCAAATTTAGGAGTTACTCAATTTCGATTAACTTATTTTGATTCGTTTGGTGCTGAGATTCCTTTTCCAATTTTAATTCCCTCAGAAATTTATACCATGCAAATTGATCTTGTTGTTGAAGATGTTGTTGCTTATAATCAGGAATATAATCGTGTTTTTTGGAGACAAATTAGATTGGCTGCAAGAAATTTAGGAAATAGATAGGAGTTTATTATGGGTGGAAAAGGTGCCATTTTATTAGTTTTAGCTTTTAGTACACTATTCTTAATGTTTGGTCATAGATATAATTGGCTATCAACTGATTCTATTGATAATTTTTCAAAATATTATTCTGTTACTAAAGCCCACAACATTGCCGTAAGTGCTGCAAATATGGCTGCCAGTGAAGTTTTTATGAATAAATCTTGGGATGCTGGTTACGACAATGTGTCTTTTGATGGCGGTTCATATACAGTTTATGTTAGCAATCCTACTGCCTCTACTGTAACTGCAGTAGCATCAAATAGCAAAAAGAAAGGTGGTTCATCCTCAAGTAGTTCTTCAAAAGTTGCTGTTTGCCATATTCCTCCTGGAAATCCAGCTGCAAGAAAAACACTTTATCTTCCCGCAAGTGCTGTGCCTGCTCACATAGCTCACGGAGATTATTTAGGCGAATGTGATTCTGAACCAACTACTGATGATTTAGTTACAATAGTTGCTGAAGGAACTTTTGGTGATACTACCATAACAGTTTATGTTGATCTAAGGGGAAGTAATTTTGCCAAGTTTGGAAATTTTTATAAAACCGTTACTGCTTATCCCGCCACTGGTGATACGTTCCATGGGCCATTTCACGTTAACGATAAATTAGTTACTGATGGAAAACCTGTATTTTGGGGTAAAGTAACTGCAAAAAATGGACTAACCAAACAAGGCTCACCTAAAAAACCAGAATTCAATGGTGGTTTTGAAACGGGCATCGATATTCCTTTAGAGTTTGATACTACTGGCATGAGAGCTGCAGCCTCGATTAATGGAAAGGTATTTAAAGACACAACAAATACAAATAAATTAACTAACGTTTCGTTCAATTTTCTTGATGATGGAAGAGTAACATATAGCCAACAAATTGGAACAGGTGCTTGGTCTGCTCCAGTTACAGTTCCACTAACAAGTTTAGCTCCAGGCGGTGTTATTTATGTAGAACGTGGAAATGTTTTTGTAAAAGGAACCATAAGTGGGAGGGCTACAATTGTTGCAAGTAAACTTGGTAATAGTAGTTGCGGAAATATTTATCAAACTGATGACTTAAAATATAAAGTTGATCCTAAAATAAATTCTGCTTCAACAGATATGTTGGGCTTGGTTGCTGAGGAAAATATTAGACTGCAATATAATACTGATACAAGAGGTCATGATATTATTACTATGGCGTCTATGTTTGCACTCAATGGCGATATTGGACCCGAAACATCACTAATTGATTATCCAACTTTAAATAGATGGATAATTACTGGCGGGCTTATCGCTGACGGTATAAGAGTTACGGCTCGTTATTCTGGAAGCAACCCATATAAGGGTTACAAATTTGTACACCACTTTGACGATAGGTTTATGACGTCAGTTCCTCCTTATTTTCCACATACCAAAAACTTTGAAGTTGTTTCTTGGTACGAATAAATTTGTTGGTAATTATTACTTTTCTTTCATAAGTTAATACTGTAATAATTACCGATACCTTTTCTCTAAACATTGTTTTTTGCTTAGATTCTAATAAATATTTGAGCACAATTATTGCATAATTTTATTTTTAATTTTTGAGATTTTATTATGAATACGGGTCAAATGATGATAACTCTTGCCGCCATTGTTCTTCTTTCAATGGTAATTTTAAGAGTTACAACAAATTTTCTTACAACTGACGATGTATTAATGGAATCCAAATTTGGGGTTTTAGGAATTTCACTTGCCACTTCAATGATGGAAGAAGCAACAGGTAAAGCATTTGATGAAGAATCCGATAGTGGAAGTATTTTAACCTTAGCCGACCTTTCTACAATAGGCCCAGACGCAGGGGAAATTTATCCTAATTTTGATGACTTTGATGATTACGATGGACTTGTTAAAATAGATTCTACAATGCCATCAGCTATTTTTAAAGTTATTTGTAAAGTTAATTATGTCAACACAGCCAATCTTGATGGTATTTCGTTAGCTAAAACTTGGCATAAGAAAATGCAACTTTTCATTACGAGTGAATCGAGTACCGATACTATCAAAATGGAAACAATTTATAGCTACTTTTTTTATAGGTAATTTAAATGGGATATAGCACATTAATTGACATACTTGGCTCAATAATGATTGGTGGAATTTTACTGCTTATTTTGTTAAGACTGAATGATGCCGCAGTTGCTAATTCTTTTCAATATAATGCTGATTTAATTATCCAAAAAAATTTGGTTGAAATTGTAACTTTGCTCGAATTTGATTTACGTAAAATTGGTTATTGTGCAAACTGGCAAGCGCTTCCTGATCCAACAAAAGCAATTATTGCAGTTGATACAAATAGTATTACATATTTAACTGATCTTCCAACTATAGCTAATCCTTATGGTGATGGAATTGTTGATACATTAAGATATTACCTTGGAGCAGCTTCTGAACTTTCTCAAACACCAAATCCACGTGATAGAATGCTTTATCGCCGTGAAAATAGCGGACTAAATCTTGGGTCAAACCTGGGAGTTACTCAGTTTGAATTTAAGTTTTTTGACACATTTGGAGCTTTAATCCCATTTCCAATTTCGGTTCCAGGTGAAATACAATCAATGCAAATTGATTTAGCATTGGAAGATGTAGCTGCTTACGATGAACAATATAGGCGTGTTTTTTGGAGACAAATTAGATTGGCTGCAAGAAATTTAGGAAATAGATAGGAGTTTATTATGGGTGGAAAAGGTGCAATTTTATTGGTTTTGTCGTTTAGTATTCTGTTTTTAATATTAGGGAATAGATTTAATTGGTTAGCAACCAACTCAATTGATAATTTTATAGATTACTATTCTCAAACTCGAGCTCACAATCTTGCTGTTAGTGCTGCTAATTTGGCTGCTAATGCTCTTTTTCTTGATGGTAATTGGGATGAAGGTTTTCATGAAGTTGATTTTAGTGAGGGAGAAATTACAGTTGAGGTTTCTGATATTGGTGACGAAAGACTTCTTACTTGTGTAGGCACTTATAATGATATTTCAAAAGAGGTGAAAATTAGACTTAAACCTAGCAACTTTGCAAAATTTGCTTATTATATGAATCTTTTTGGTGGAAACGATAAATTTCATACTGGAGATACTGTTTGGGGACCTTTTCATACAAATGGAAAACTTTCCACCGAAGGTAGTCCTGTTTTTATGAGTAAAGTAACCACAAAACTTGGCTTAAAAATGTATGCACCAAAAGATCCAAAATTTTATGGCGGTTATGAAAGTGGTGTAGAAGTTCCTTTTGAATTTGATACTACTGGCATTCCAACTGCAGCAGCAACTGGAGGAAAGCTGTTTCCAGTTGGACCTCTTGATGTTAGGTTAGTTTTTAATAGCGATGCTTCAGTTACTTATAGCACAGCTGCAACTGGTTCTGGAGCTTGGTCGGCAGCAGTTACTGAGCCAATGGCAACTTTTGCTCCTAACGGAGTTGTGTGGAATCCAAAAGGTAATTTATATGTTTCAGGTACTGTTAACGGTAAATACACAATTGGCGTAGGTCAAAGCTCGGGTATTGGTAACGGTAATGTGTATGTAGAAGACGATTTAGTATATCGTACTGACCCAATTGATGACCCAAATTGTACTGATATGCTTGGAATAATTTCAGGAAATAATGTATTTATCTCGGATTTGCCCGCAAATTATCACGATGTAAATATTCATGCTTCCATTCTTGCATCCAAAGGTGGGCTGGCAGTTGAAAACTTAAACACATTTCCGTCTTCAGGAAATTTATATATTGCTGGTGGAATGATTGGATATCAAAACCAATCTTTTGGACTTTTTAGTGGCGCTTCTCTAACTAATGGATTTATATTAAAACTAAAATATGATGAGCGATTTATGGTGGCAACACCTCCAAAATTTCCTTTAACTAATGGATTTGAAATTGTCTCTTGGTTCGAATAATTTTTACAAAATTCATCTCATCCCAGCCCTCGAAAATGAGATAGAATATAAAGTCCCAATTTTATTGGGACTTTTTTTTATATTCACCTCTAATTTAATTTTGTTTATTATCCATAAGTAATTTATGAAAAGAGTTTTATTCGGCACTGCATTGTTATTTTTAATTACTACAAATCTCATTGCTCAACAGTTTGCTATTGAAGGAACAATTACTGATAGATTTACTAATCATCCTTTGGCTTTTGCCAATATTCAAGTTATGAATACTTCGCTTGGAACTTCTTCAAATAGTGATGGAAAATATTTATTGCGATTAGAAAAAGGTAGCTATAAAATAGTTGCTTCCTATATTGGGTATAAATCAGATACAATTTCGTTAAGTGTAAATATGAATCTTCCAATAAATTTTAAACTAATTCCTACATCTATTAATTTGGATGAAATAACAGTTCTTCCAAAAGAAAATCCAGCAAATGCAATTATTAAACGAGCAATTTTGGCAAAGAATTACAGAAATGAAAAACTTATTTCATACAAATTTAATGCTTATACAAAGGGGATTATTAAATCAACAAAAGATATTTCGTCAAACTCAAACAGCATAGGCATTGGGCTTGGTGTTAAAGATACAGCCGAGTTAAAAATAACTGGCATTTTGGAAAACGAAAGTATTGGCTATTTCCAAAAACCAAATAATTACAAAGAAGAAATTATTGCACAAAAACAATCGGCAAATTTTCCATCTTCAATTAATATGTTAACAGGTGGAAGAATTATACAGAATTTTTACTCCGATGATATTCAATTTTTTGGAAGAGAGCTTGTTAGTCCAATTGCTGAAAATGCTTTGGAATACTATTATTATTTTATTAAAGATACTTTAGCAATTGATAACCGAAACATTTTTCAAATTCAATTTGAGCCTGATTATAAATCCAACCCAGGTTTTATAGGTAATCTTTTTATTACTGATAGTACTTTCAATTTAATAAAACTTGATGTAAATCTTAATGACGCTGCAAATCCAGGTGGAATTTTTTCTCGTGTTAATATAATTCAACAGTATCTTCCTTATGCCAATTCTATTTATATGCCAATTGATTACAGACTTTTTGTTATTGGAAATATTTTGGGAATGGCAAAATTTGCATTTGATATTGAATCGGTTTTATATGATTATAAAATAAATCCTAAAATTGATGATAACTATTTTGATATGGTTGTTCTAAAAATACTTCCTGAAGCTGGTAAAATGGATTCATCATATTGGCAGAATAATCAAAAAATTCCAAACTCGCTTGAAGAAATTGAAGCATATAAAAGAATTGACAGTGTTGAAGCCATTCCAAAAACTTTTGCCGATAATTTTTCTTGGCTTTCAAATTACACTTGGCTATCGGACAATTTTTCTACTGTTGGAACTTTGAACTTTTATAATTTCAATAAAGTTGAAGGTCATACGTTAAATGGTGGAATTTATTATTACGATTTACTTGCAAAAAGACTTTCGTCTGCAATTGATTTTAGCTATAGTTTCAGCGACCAAAAATTTAAATCAAGTATTTCTGCAAGCTATCTTTTGGGTAAGTACAGAACTACCGAAATTTCTTTTTCAGCTTTTAACAATCTTAGTGTTCTCTTTGGTGAATCAGATGAATATGGAAAACTTCTTTCAACTTTAACATCACTGCTAATTCACAACGATTTTAGAAATTATTTTTACTCCAATGGATTTAATTTTAATATAACTGGAGCCGTTTTTCCAATTCTTGACTTAGGAATTGGATTCAGCAACCAAACTGATAAAAACAGTTTTGTCAATACAGAGTTTTCCTTTTTTAGAAAGGATAAATTCTACGAACCGAACAAACTTATTTTGGAAGGCAAAACAGTCACTTTTTTAACCAATTTCAAATTAGATTTTAGAAAATACATTGAGGATGGTTTCTACAGAAGACGAACTGCACAAGGCAAATCCTTTTTTACAATTGATGGCGAGGCAGAATTTAGCAATAAATCAATTTTAACCAGCACTCTCGATTTTCAGATTTATAAATTAAATTTATACGTAAATCTTAATTCGTTCAAATCAACAAAATATATTTTGGAAGCAAAAGCATTTTACTCATCAGATGCAATACCCTATCAGTTTATGGAGGCATTACCTGGCAACGTTTCATTGTTAGGAAAAGATTTTACATTCCGTACAGTAAATATTTTCAGCACTCTTGGCGACCGCGTTTTTACACTAACATCGCAATATCAATTTAATGACGAAATATTTAAAATGTTAAGAATTCCATTTTTGGAAAATGCACGTCTTAAATTAGATGCACATTTTAACATTGCTTGGCTAAGCATTCTGGATAAAACAAAAAAACTAAACACTATTTCGTTTCAAAATTCATTTCCACAATTTATTGAACCACTTTATGAAATTGGATTTGGAATTGGACACCAACTAATTCCTCTAAAATTAGAGTTCACTTGGCGGTTAAACCATAGAAATGAAAATGGCTTTGTTATTGGAATAAACTCGTTTGCATTTTAACTACTTAATAAATTTTATTGTTAAATAATATTTATAGTCCCTTTCCATAACAACATTTATTGAATTAATAATAGTAATTATTGTAATGTAGAGTGATAACCCCAGAAGCAAAAAAATTCCAACAGTATAGAAAACCAGAAGCATTGATGCAAAAAGATAAATAATCATGCTAATTTGAAAATTTATTATATCTTTTCCATGCGAATCTATTCCTTGAATTTCATCTTTTTTAAGTAACCATAAAATTAACGGAAAGATTGGAAGAACTAAAAAATTGGATAAATGCAACGTGAGCAGCCAAAATTTGGTATCGTCATTGTCTTCAAATTGAAATTCGTAATCAAGCTCGGTGCCAATTTTTTTTAGTATTAAAACTCTTGGACTCAAATTGCCAGTTTCAATTTTTTTTAATAAACGCAATTTTGTGCCACATTTTAAAGCCAACTCTTCTTGCGTAAGTCCTTTGCTTGTTCTTAATTCTAAGACCTTTTTTCCAATTTCGTGTTGATTCATTTTATTTCCATGCTAATTAATTCAAAACTAATCTTCCAAACAGAATAAATCAACAGTTTTGTTTGGTATTCGTGTCTAATTATTTTCCCTTAGTTTAATCAGAATAAATGGTTTAGCCATTTCAAAATATTTACTGATATAAATAATTGACACAAAATTGAGTTAAAAAGACAATAAAAAAATTAAAATGTCTATTCCTATTTATTTTTCACTTTTGGCTTTTACAATCTACGCTGGAACAACTTTATAAACTTGGTCTCGTGTACGGATAAGTTCATTAAGAAAAAATGTAACTTCTTCGCCCTTAATTGCTTTATCAACTTGTTTTTCGTCTTTCATTAACGATTGCAATGTTGTTTCAACAAATCCAGTTGTGTTGCCGGTTATGTATAAAATGTCATTCAATTCAATTTCACCAGCCTCAAGTTTTATATGTGCAATTTTAGATTGTTTATAATAGTTTAAAACTTTTCCGACATACATTTTCTTAATAGTTGCTTGATTTCCATAACGCTCGGTATAATCGGCTCCGCTTGGAATTCCGTGATAAAATCCCGCAGAAAATCCACGATTATAAACTTTACTTAAATCCTCAAACATTTCTTGTTTTACTTCTTTATTTAGGTTACCTTCAAAATATAGGTCAATGGCTTTCCGGTAATTTGAAACTGCTTTTGCAATATATTCTGGACTTCTCTTTCTTCCTTCAATTTTAAAAGAATCAATTCCAGCTTCAATAAGTTCGTCAATAAATTCAATTGTGTTCATATCTTTTGGCGACATAACATAATCTGTTCCAATAATAAAACTTGTTTCGCCGCTTGTATCATGAATTTCATATTCGCGTCTGCAATTTTGCAAACATTCGCCAGTGTTTGCACTTTGTCCAAATGCGTGATGACTCATAAAACATCTTCCACTAACTGCCACGCACATTGCACCGTGCACAAAGGTTTCAATTTCAATATCAACATTGCTTTTAATTTCTTTTATTTGTTCTAAAGTACATTCGCGGGCAAGCACTATCCTTTTTGCTCCAAGTCTTTTATACATTTTTGCTGCACCAGAATTGCTAACAGAAGCTTGCGTGCTTATGCACAAAGGCAATTCGTATTCAAGACATTTTTCAATAATTGCCATATCCCAAGCAATTACATAATCAACTTTGCAGCGTTTTGCTTCTTTTAGAACTAAATCAAGTTTTTCGTTTTGGTCATCATAAACAACAGCGTTTACAGTTAAATGTGCATCCACATTGTTTTCGTGAAGATAATTAACAACTTCTTCCAATTCATCTAAAGCAAAGTTGCTTGCTTTTGCACGTAAATTTAGAGCATCCACACCAAAATAAATTGCATTAGCGCCATATTTTACAGCAGTTCGTAGCATTTTCCAATCGCCTGCTCCAGCTAATAGTTCTGGTTTTTTTATATTCATTTAATACCGTAAATCTTTTTTTTGTACACAAAAATAGCAAATCTATTACTTTCCAGTTCATTTATTAATAAATATGTATACAAGGCATTCTGTTTTATGAATTTTTCATAATTATTGATTAACTTAAGGCAATAAATTAATCCTGGATAATGCAATAGGATTAAAATAAACAATTTTAGAAAAAGATGAATCAATATAGGAGCGAACTTGCCCCGACTTACTCGGTCTTAGCGTTTTTACCCAAAAGGTTAAGTGAACAATGATATAAAAGCTCAGAACGAGTTAGTCGAATATGCATTAATGCTTTTCTAATGCATATTTGGGTTAATGTAAATTTACTTATGAATATTGACTTTTCAGGTTTGTTAAAATTATACAAAGAACTTAGTGATGCCTCACTTTCCTTTATTATTAAAGCGGGTAAACCTAATATAATTTTATCATCAACTGATGAATTAAATGCCGAAACTGAAAATATTATTCACCTATTTTATTCCGAATTTAGTGAAAATAAGTTCGATATTAAAACCATTTCGCAATTAAAATATACAGATGTTTTACAATCTCATTTCAAATGTAAATCAATTTATGGCAATTTTCTTGCAAATTTGGACGGACATAATTACCATTTATTTGCAATTTGTTTTAATTCTTTAAATATTGTTAAAAAAAATCAACATTTAGATGCTATAATTAATTCAATTAAAACACAGTTGAGCTTAAGTTATGAGTTGCATGAAAAACTTGAACTTACATTTTCAAAAATAGATGCGGTAGTTTATTCTTATAATTTGAAGAATGAATCTTACGATTATATTTCAAACTCAGCAAAAAAAGTACTTGGAATTTCTGAAGAAGAAATTAGAGCTAGCCAAAAACAAATATTACGAAAAATAGCCCGTGATGACTTAAAAGGATATAAGGATTTTACAAAAAAAATAAGACAAGGTGAACCTGCTTCTTTTGATTATGAATATAAATCAAAAGCAGGTAAATTTAGTTTTTTGCATCATGTTGCCGAGCCTATTGTAGAGGATGGAAAAATTGAAAAAGTTGTTGGCGTAATAAGTGATATAACCCGCGAAAAAAATATTATAAATAAATTAAAAAAATCGGAACAGCGATTTGGAATGCTAATTAATACGGCAATAGATTTTATTTATTCCCTAAATGGTTTTGGCTACCTTGTGCAAGTTAATGAAAATGGAGCAAATGCTTTAGGCTATACTTCAGAAGAGATGCTTGGCAAGCATTTTTTAGATTTTGCTGCGGAATATGAAAAAAATGATATCTCAAAATCATTCCAAAACATGTTATCGAGTAAATCAACTATTCACTTTGAAATTGATTTACTTCACAAATTGGATAAGCCAATTAAATACGAATTTCTTGCAACACCTTTGCTTGAAGGTAATGAAATAAATGGAATGTTAGGAATTGGACGAGATATTACACGCCGCAGAAAAAATGAAGAAATAATTAATAATCTTAATGCTAAGCTAAAAGAAACTCAAAGATTAGTAGAAATTGAACGCGATAGAGCCAAGCAGCAAATAACCATTTTGGAAGAAATCAATATTCTAAAAAATGAGTTTATCTCAAATGTTTCGCACGAACTACGAACCCCGTTGGCTTCAATTGTTGGATTTGCAGAAACAATAGCTTCTGATGAGGATTTACCAAAGGATTTAATTCTTGAATTTAGCGGTATTATTTTAACCGAAGGGAAAAGATTAGCTCGTTTTATTGACGATATTCTTGATTTTTCTGAGCTTGAGAGCGGTGGAGCAACTCTTAATAAAGAAGAGTTTAATGTTATTGAAATGCTTCACCAAATTTCTGCAAAAGCAAAAGAGGATTTCAAGGCAAATAATATTTCTTTCACTTCTTTAATACCTGACGCAGAAATTATTATCTTTGCTGATAGAGAAAAATTAGTTAAAGCATTTAATACTATTTTTGAAAATACTTTGCGTTTTACAAAAAGCGGTGATAGCGTTTCTATTGTTATTCAAGATTTTTTGAAAGAAGTAGGAATTGTTATTAGTGACAATGGAAATGGAATTTCTGAAAATGATTTGGAATTTTTGTTTCATAAATTCCATTCATCTGGCTCAACTAACGCAGCTACACCAACGGCAGGAATTGCACTTTCATTAGTTAAGCAAATTTTTGATCACCATAAAGGTTTATTGCAAGTAAAAAGCAGTATTGGTGAAGGAACTACTTTTATTATTAGATTGCCCAAAAAAATACTATAAGAGGATTATTTGGAAAAATTAATTTTTATTGTGGATGACGAGCCATCAATTAGAAAGCTTTTAACACACTGGGTTAGAAACCAATGGGGTTACGAAGTTGTTGTTTTTGATAAAGGATTAGAAATGATAAAAGAATTAGAGCAAAATCCTTCTTTAATTCTACTTGATATTATGCTTCCAGATTCAAATGGAGTTGAATTAATTTCAAGAATAAAAAAATATAATCCAAATATTCCAATAATCATGCTTTCTGCGCAAGGCAGCATTGAGGTTGCACTTGAGTCAATAAGAAAAGGTGCATTCGATTATTTTCCAAAACCAATTGATAGTAACCGGCTAGAACCAGCAATTAAAAATGCAATTAGCAATTATGAACTTCATAAACGAATTGAAGAATTGGAAGATAATATTCAGGGTCAATATAGTTTTGATAATATTATTTCAAGAGACCCTCGAATGCAAGTTGTTTTTAAACTTGTTACAAAAATTTTGGATAATGATATTACTGTGTTAATAAATGGAGAAAGTGGAACTGGAAAAGAATTAGTTGCCAGAGCTATTCACTATAATGGAAAACGAAAAGACAAACCATTTGTGGTAGTCAATTGTGCTTCAATACCACGTGAACTTTTGGAAAGCGAATTATTTGGTCACGAAAAAGGCTCTTTTACAGGTGCTTACCAAAAGAAACTTGGAAAATTTGAAACAGCTAATGAAGGAACATTGTTTCTAGATGAAATTGGTGAAATGGAAATGTCACTGCAAGCCAAGATTTTACGAGTAATTCAACAAAAAGAATTTGAGCGGGTTGGAGGTAATGAAACAATAAAAGTTGATGTTAGAATTCTTTCGGCTACAAACAAAGATTTAAAAGAAATGGTTGATAAAAATGAATTTAGAGAGGATTTATATTACCGCCTTAGTTCATTTCCTATTCTTGTCCCATCTTTACGAAGTAGACGTGGTGATATTATTATTTTAGTAAATCATTTTATTGAAAAATTTAACGAAAAGAATTGTAAAAAAGTTAAAGGAGTTAGCAAAAGTGCTCTTAAACTAATTTATGATTATGATTGGCCTGGAAATATTCGCGAACTTGAAAACACAATTGAGCGATGTATAATTCTAACAGAAACTGACTTAATAGATGAAGATGTTTTACCAGAATCTATTGTTCAACCAAGTGTAAATATGGAAATTGATAAAAATGGCGCAATGTTTTCAGAAACTTCACCAATAATTCCTTTTGAAAAACTGAAAGAAGAAGCAATAAGACATGCATTGGATAGAACAAATAGTAACGTTGTTGAAGCCGCAAAAAAGCTAAACATTGGCAGAGCTACTATGTATCGTTTAATGGAAAAATATAACCTTGACCCAGAGAGGAGATAGATGTCAATATTAACTCAAAAGCAAAAAGATATATTAATTGTATTTGTAGATATAGAACGCGCTACGGTACTTGTAGCAGATAATTTTAAAAGTATTATTAAGAATGAAATTAAACTTGGTGGTAAAAAATTTATTGTCGATTTATCCGAATGCGATTTTATCGATTCCACCTTTTTATCTGCATTAGTTAACTCATTTAAGAATATTGTTGAAGTGGGTGGTGAACTTAGAGTTGTTGGATTAAAGCCTGCTGTTAATGCAATGTTTCAATTAACACGACTTTCAAAGATTTTCGATATTTATTTTGACGAAAAGGAAGCATTAAATAGTTTTAATTAGGTTGTTATGGAAAATGAAATTAAGTATAAAATTTTATTAGTAGAAGACGATAAAAACATAGCTCGTCTAATTCAATATAATTTGGACAAAGCTGGGTATGAAGTTCAACACGCAATAAATGGCGCATTTGGTTTTGAGCTTGTTGGTAAATTTAAACCAGATGTAATTATAAGCGACATAATGATGCCTGAAGTTGATGGCTTTGCTTTTAGAAAAATGCTTTTAGAAGTGCCGGAATTTAAAGCAATTCCCTTTGTCTTTCTTACTGCAAAAGGTGAAGAAGATGATATTTTGCAAGGCTACGATTTAGAAATTCAAGAGTACATTGTTAAAACATCAAGTCCTAAAATTATTTTGGCAAAACTCAAATCCCTAATTCAATCAAGCAAAGCTCAAAAAGCACAAGGCGAAACAGAAGTAAAAAAAGCTGCCGCTTCTATGGGTGCAAAAGTAGTGCCCGATAAAATTCCAGTAATAGCTGGTTATAAGATAACACAATTACACAGACCATTTAATGATATTCCAGGAGGCGATTTCATTGACTATGTGAAAATAGATGATGAAACAATTGTTGTAGTTGTTGGCGATGTTATGGGAAAAAAATGGGGTGCTTGGTATTTTGCTGTTGCCTATGCAGGTTATGTGCGAAGTGCAATTCGTTCCGAATTAAATAATGGAAATAGTTTTACGGCAAATGAAATAATGCAGCGTGTTAATAGTGCTGTTTATAATGATGAAAGAATTGCCGACGTTTTTATAACTTTATCAATTCTAATTATTGACAATAAAAATAATTCAATAGGATATTGTGGTGCGGGCGATATTCCAATTTTTCATCTTTCTAACGGAAAAATCAATTTAATTAAGTCGGAAGGAACTTTGCTCGGCTTTACGCCAGATGGGAAATATGAAACTGTAAATATTACTTTATCAACTCATGATGAAATATTTGTATTAACAGATGGGATAATAGAAAGCCGCGATATCAAAGGTCAATCAATTGAAAATGAAAGACTAATCGAAATTATACTCAGCAAGGGCGATAACGAATCTTTGCCATTTATTGACGAGAGTGTTAAAAAGCTAATAAATAATAAATACGAAGATGATGTTACAGTTGTTTGTATCGAAAAAATTGACTAAAATAATTTAAAAGCAGATTTACTAAAGAGAATAATTTTTAATAATATTTTCAAAAATCGTATCATCTATTGAAGTTTGTTCAAAAATATTAATAATTGTTCCTTTAGTAATTTTGTCAAAATCCTCTTGACGCGGAGTAATTAGTAAGCCCCCAAAATCTACAGTTGCAGGACTTATCAATATTTTTTCATCTCCTTCAAAAAAAAACTCTTTTGGTCTGTGTGCTTTTCTTGGAAATATGTAAACCCTCCAAGCTTTATCAAAGGTTACTAAAACATTTATAAGAGGTTCCAAATGAAAATTTGTTATTTCTTTTAATGAATTATAAAGCTTGTTAAATTCTTCTTGAGCCGCAAAAATATTATTTGATTCAATTAAAAAAAGATTTCTCAAATAATTTTTAACAGCATAAATTGAAACACTTTCACTATTATAAATTACTTCGGAATTTTTCAACAAAAAACCAGTTTGCTTTTCAATAGGTATTGCATTTTTGGGTGAAGCTTGAAAATGCAAGTGGTCAGGTGCTGAAGCTCCACATTGAGGTCCATTATAAAACAATGTGTATTTTTCACCTAACTCTTTTGCAATTAATAACATATCACCAAAACTAGAAAATATTTCTTGTGGAATATGATTAAAATGAGGAATTGTGAAATGTTGTTCAAAAATTGGAAAAGGATTTACTAAAAGTAAATAATTAGTGTCGCAAAGTAATGCTTTTTGTTCTTTTGGCAAATTGTTTGAACAAAGGAAGCAAGGACGCTCTCCAATTGATTTCGCGTCAATTTTTGCAGAAGTAGAAACTATTCGTCCAGGATTAAACTGTAGTTGAAGATTAAATCCATCAAAATGGAATTCTTTTTTTTTTATTGCTTCTAATCCGATGTAATTATGTTTAGCCAACTCCCAATTATCAATCTGCCAATTAATAAATGCTTCTACCATCAAGGCTTTTGAATTTCCAGTAATATAATTTTTAAAATCAGAATCAGTAATAATTTTGGAATTACCCATTTACTTTTGCATCCTTGTTCTTGCAATAAGTTCAAAAGTTCTAACTCTATCTTTATAAACATTATGCGCGTTTGCTTTTTCAATATCTAACAAAGCGTCAGAATTACCATCCCATCTTCGGCACATATAAATTGAATTATATATTCTTCCAATTTGGTAGTACCTCGAAATTTCAAGCCCAACTGCATAATCCTCACCATAACTAACATTAGGAATTTTAATTTCTCTAAGAATTGGAGTGTAAAAAGCTCTCGGCGCGCCTAATCCGTTAATTCTAAGTGCATTATTTCTTCCGTTTTCAGTTGTCCACTCTTTATGGTCAATAAGGCCTGGTGGAATTTCTTCTAAATCAAAATTTGTAATTTTATAAGACCCAATTACCATTGCACATTTTTCTTCTCTAAACTTATCAACAATTGTTTGAACAGTATTTTCATCGGCATAAATATCATCGCTATCTAATTGCAAAGCAAACTCGCCACATCTTTCATCATCAATAGCAACATTCCAGCAACCACCAATTCCTAAGTCTGTCCTTTCTGGTAAAATATGAATTACATTAGAATATTTAGAAGCATATTCTTTTAGTTTTTCAGTTGTACCATCAGTTGAATGATTATCAACAACAATTAAATTAAAATTAAAATCAGCTTTTTGCTTAATAACCGATTCAACCGCATCACCAATTGTATTGGCTCTATTAAATACTGGAATTACGACACTAGCGATATTTTTGAAATTATAAACTCCGAAATTAACTTCATTAAATTTTGGTGGCAAATAAGCATTAATATCTTTTAAATGTTCGGTAACTGCTTTTTCCATTTCAATTTGAACACTTCGGTTTTTAGGATCAACATAAGCAAAATGTTTTTTGCTAGCATCTACTGATTCAAGTTCAATTATTTTATACATAAATTCTGGTACTCGGATAATATCATTTTTTTGCGACACTTTTAATCTAAGATTGTAAAAACCAGCAAATTTATATTTTTCATGGCTGCGAGCAACAACATCTTTAAGGGCAGAAGTTTTATAAAAGAATAAAGGTCCAAAATTAAAATCATCACGTAAACTTCCAAACTGATAATCAATAACAGGAATATGATTCTTTTTTTTACCCTTTAATTGGTAGTAATTTGAATAAATCAAAGAGGCATTGGTATTTTTTGCCACATTACAAAATCGTAATAACGCATGCTGTCCCAATTCGAGAGAATAGTCTTGCGTTAAAATAAGTGTAAATTCACTTTGCGAATTTTGTGCTATTAAATCAATGGTTTCGCTTGAATTAAAATTTTCGGTTACAAGCGTTGTACAATTTTCAATTCCACCAAGTTTACCGTCAGACGTAATTAGAAAAATGTTATTTACTAATTCCTCTTTTAATAATTCAATTACAGTTTTTTCTGTGTTTTCTAATCCGTTGTATGGTATAAAGACATCAATTTGGCTTTTCATTACTCTCCTAAAAATCTTATATACAAAGTTATTAAAATAATTCTAATAACCACAAAAAATTTTAAGTTAATAACAATTTCAAACTATTTGCTATTACAACTATTGAAATCGTACGAATATTTTTAAAAAACATTAAATTTGTTGTCAATTTAACATAAATAATGCATATATTTTTTGGGAGAAAAGATTAAATTCCGCAACTATCTTTTACGGCAATTATTTGACCATCCAGAATATCCAACTCATCTCCAAGAATTTCTTCAATTTTAGGGAATAGAATGCGCTCTTCTTTTCTAATATGGGATTCGAGTAAAAGTCCAAACTCATCTAAATTTTGCTCTAAATTACCCTCGCTAATTCTACTAACAGCTTTGTGAATTTTATCATGTTCATCAAGAATTTCATTAATCATATCATCCAATTCTTCATCTTTGCCTAATGCAAGAGGAAATAAAATTACTTCTTCGTGATTAAAATGTGGAATTAATTCGGTGTTGTAAGCATTTATTACAAATTTTACTTTATCCTCAATAGAACTTAGCCCTAGTTTTGTTTTAATAAAATTTTTCTTAACTGATTGCGCCAATAACAAGCCGTCATAATGGTCGTGAGATAAAGGGACAATGGTTTTATGTCGTTTCATAATTTACCTTTTGATGATATTTTAATTTTGCAAAATATAATAAACTGCAAAACACGTAAACAAATATTGTCATGACTGTTATCTTTGCAAACTTTAGGCACAGATTGATAATCTGTGCCTAAAAAAGTTTCAATTTTATTTTTAACAATAAAACAATCATTCTTTTCTTTTAATATATGTTTCAAATCTGTGATTTTCAAGTTCATCTGTATAAACTTCATATCCTTTTTCTTCAACCATTTGAATTAGTGGTGCCGGCACAAAAGGTGTTATCAAAAGATAAAGCTCATTACCATTTATATCGTGGACTTGCTTCGTCACTTTTCCCGCTGGATGAATTCCATTTTCTAAGTCAATAAAAGCATCATATTCAATTTTTACATTTATTTTATTTGCCCAATTTGGTTTAGCTTGTCTTTGCAAATTATCATCTTTTACATTAATATTCCCTAATCCAGCAGCTTCTCGTAATTGATTAATTAAAAACCCAATTTGCACATTTCCGATGGTTGCAGCTTGCTTAAGAGTTGCAACTTTTGAAACAGTTTTACGTAATATTGGATTTTTCAACTTCTTAAAAATTGGTGATATTTCAATTAATTTATCTTCCAACTCTGGATAGTTTTCTAATAAATCACTAACCATAGTTTGCGGTGTTATTTCTTTTTTAATTATATTTTTTATATCTGACATTTTTAATCCTCATAATTTAATATTCTTCGTTCACCTTCTAATCTACGGTATTCTGCCACATCATGACTCATTTCAACTGTTCCCAAATAGTCACCATTTTTATCCTTAACGGCAAAATAAGCAATGTGTACAAATTTATCTCCCATTTGAATCCAAAATTTTGCTTGTTCTTGTGAACCAGATTTAAAGTCACTTAAAATTTGGTCAACAATATGTACGCTTGAAGGAGGGTGACAATATTGAACCAATCTACCAATAATAGCTTTACTGCGCGGAAAAACTCTGTTTCGTCCTTCGGAAAAATATTTTACTTTATCATTTTTGTCAACAAAAGTAAAGTCCACTGGTAATGAGTTTAAAAATCCCTCCAATTCTTCTGGTGAAAATGAGCCAGTTGATAGTTTTACTTTATCATTATATTTTACATCATTCAAATCATAATTAGAAAGTTCTGGTTTCCAAATAATTTCGGGATAATACAAACAATAGCCAATATCTTCGCTTTGTTGCAAAATTTCGTACCAATCAATTTCTGTTAAAGTATCCATAGCCATCGGAAAAAGAATTTGCTCTTCCTTATAAACCATATCAGAAACTGCTTTTAACGTTGGAATAAAAATTAATTCAAAAAACCCCGATAATTCTTCGTTTGTTGCATTGTTATTTTCAGTTAATAGTTGAATTGATGATTTTAAAAATGCGCGGGTTTCGTCGTGTTTGCCCCACATAACCATTGGTGGACCAGTAATTTGATATTTTTCGAGAAAAGGAAATAAAAGGTTTTCTAATTTCAGATAATGCTTTTCGATATCCATTAGTTCATTAAAAAGTGTATGTATTCCTATAATTACCTTTTTGTCGCTTTGGCTTTTTGTACCATTTTCAACAGCAAATTGAAAATGCTTTATTTTATCAACCTGCTTTTGCAGAGCCTCGTTTTCTTTGCTCAAAATATCAAGCGGGTGTCCTTTTGGAATTATTTTTGCCATTGATTTATCAATAGAACTTCCAAGTGCATCTGTGTGTAAGTCACAAAGTTTAAGCACTTCTTCGCGGTCAAGTCCTTCTTCAATTAATTCTTCTTCGGCTTGAACTACTTCGCTGTATGGGGCATTCCCCATCATTTCAACTAATTTTTCCTTAGTTTCATCAGCCGTTTTTCCAGTGTGCAAACCTAAAATTAGCTCTTTGAGTTGATTAACTCGGGTACGACTATTATTTATAAATTCACTCATAATTATCCTTTTATTTTCATTAAACAGATTTTATTTTCTGATTTAAAAATACGGTTTATTTAGATTTGATACAAATAAAAACGTCTTAATTTAAATTATAAAAAAACATCTTTTAAATTTGTAACAATTTAGATGTCTATTTCGTCTTTATAGCAAAACAAAATAAATTTTTAATTAAAATTTTGATAATGAACTTAAAATCAGCAAAATACAATTTTTTATTTCCAAAATATAAAAACGACATATATAATTATTCGCTTTATATGATAGGAAATAGATTTGATGCAGAAGACGTTGTCCAAAATGTTCTAATAAAAATTTGGGAAAATATTGACAAGTTTAACATTCTTGCAGCAAAAGGATGGATAATTAAAACGACACACAATCTTTGCATTGATGAGCTTAGAAAAAGGAAACGAAGTTTTAAGAACGAAATTGCAATTGATGATAATTTTGATGAAATGTATAATGAACAGTGCAAAAGTTTAATTGATTCGGAAATAAATGACAAAATATTAAATGAGCAAATTAAAATGAAAATAAATTTACTTCCGGCTAATTTAAAATCAGTTTTTGTCCTTTATGAAATGCAAGGATTTAAGTACAAGGAAATTAGTAAAGCTTTAGATATTCCATTAAACAGCGTAAAAGTATATTTACTGAGGGCAAGAAAAAAATTGCAAGAAGAATTAAAAAATTATGAATTACAAGAGGTAATATAAAATGAATGAGAAGCTAAAAGATAGAATAATTTGTGTTGCTTATGGTGATGCTTCATTTTTAGAAAAATTTAAAATAAATAGATTAGCCTCAAAAGACGAAGAAGTAAAGCAAATTTTAGAGGAGTATTGCAAAATTGCTAAAACCGTTCATTCAATTACAAAAGAAGAATATACGGAAAAACCTAAAATTAGGGTATTTATAAATGAGCCAAAATCAGTATTTGAGGAAATATATTTAATTATAATTGGGAAACCACTTATTTCTTTTGCTGCCGCAGTTTTACTTGTTTTTGCTATTTCATTTTCCATAATCAATAACAAAGAACTATCCTACGATGGATATTCAATAGCTGAAGTTGAAAAAGCAAACCTTGAGGTAAAACAAGCATTACAAATTGTAAATAGCATTTTTACCAAAACAGAAAATAAAATTAAACATGAAATATTTAGAGAAGAAGTTTCGAAACCACTAAATGAAGGAATGAATACTATAAACAAATTATTTAAAAAGGAGAAAAAAAATGAAATCTAAAATATTATTAAGTGTTGTAATTGTTTGTATTGCTTCACTAACTTTTGGACAAAAAAACGATTACACAAAATACAAAGGTTATGTTAACTTTGGAGATTTAGAGAAATTTGAAACAGGCGAAGAAGTAACCGAAGTTATAATTGAGGAACATCTCTTAAGAATGGTTTCTAAAATGACTGGCAAAGATGAGCCTGAACTTGGAGTTGTACTAGATGGAATAAAACTAATTAAAGTAAATACTTTTGACGTTTCTGAAGAAAACTATCCAAAGCTTGCATTAATTGCTAAAGATATTGACAAAAAACTTATGTCTGATGGTTGGGATAGAATTGTAAAAACACGTTCAAAAGATGAATTAGTTAATGTATTTATACTTACTTCTAAAGAAGAAAAAATATCTGGACTTGTTGTTACAAGCATTGAAAAAAATGGCGATGCCGCTTTTGTAAATATTGTAGGAAATATTGATTTAGAAACAATTGGAAAATTAAGCGACAAATTTGATATTCCTTCAATAGGTGACTTAAACAAACATAAAAACAAAAAATCTAACAATAATGATTGAGAAAGAAATGAAACTTAGAAAAGCAAAATATATATTAAGTTTTCTTCTAATTACACTATTATTTTCAGGATGCATTGGCGTTGATAGAAGTTTTAGGGGTATGCGTGATTATATTTTAGAATATTCTAAAAATCAATTTGAAAAAGAATTTGAGTTTTCTTTGGGAAATATTTCAATTGGAATGGCAGAAATTGCTCTAAATTTTGCTGAAACGGATGAGCCAATTGATGAAATTTTAAGTGAAATTGATAATGTTCAGGTTGGTATTTATAATAATTTATCTAATTACCAAATAAACGTAAACATTGAGGAACTAAAATTTATTACAAATAAAATGGAAAATGCTGGCTGGAATTGTATTGTAAAAACATTAAATAACGATGAAATTACAGCTATCTTTGTCCGTTTTAGTGAGGATGAGTTAAACCAACTTTTTGTAATTTCTGTAAATAAAAGTGAATTGGTTTTGGTTGAAGTTCTTGGAAATCTTAATAAAGTTATTGAAGTTGCAATTAGAGAAAAGGGATTTAATTTTGCTATGAATCATTAAATCATTAAGCAAGCTTATTTTATGTAAAAGATTCAATTAACAATTTGCAAAGATACCCCGTTGAGTTATCTTTGCAAATTTTTTATTAATATTTTGTAAGATTAATTAATCCTGGATAATGCAATAGGATTAAAATAAACAATTTTAGAAAAAGAACAATCAATATAGAAGCGAACTTGCCCCGACTTACTTGGTCTTAGCGTTTGTACCCAAAAGGTTAAGTGAACAATAGTACAAACGCTTAGAGCGAGTTAGTCGAATATGCATTAATGCTTTTCTAATGCATATTTGGGGTTAATTCAACAATAAGTAGAATTTCTTAAATGTTCAAATACCCTCCTCAATTTTGACAGAACTCAACCTTTTTTATTGCACTAATCAAATTGTAAATTATCTAAAGATAGTTGCGGGTTTGCTCGAGGAGTTTTATTTTACAGTAACTCTAATTATAAATAAAGTGGGAAAAGTAATGAGAAAAAATTCCATAATTATTTTTATCATTTCAATATTATTTATTCAGTGTAATAATTCAATTGAACCTAATTATGAGTTGGAATTTTCAGAAATGGAAATTCATTATTCCAGATCTGGGCAGGGTGGTAAGGTAACACTTAATATTTATAATAATGGATTGGTAAATGCTTACTACTCTTATGGAGGTGACACATTAAAAAGTTCTTCAAGATTTTTGAAGGATAGTGAGCAAAATAAATTAGTAAGTCAATTTGAATCATTTTCAACCTATAAATCACATTATGATCCATTAATTAATATAACGGATCAAGATTATATTACTATTATTTTTAGTTATAGTGGAATGCCTGATACAGTATCTGTTAATATGCCTTATGCGGCAGATTTGCCAGACAGATTAAAAACTATAATAGCTAGTTTGGAAAATATATGGGGTGAAATGATTGACTTATAAGCATAAGCTTTTAATTAAACATTTTATAGAAAGCACAAATCTTTACCTTTTACTTTTGGTCACAAATTATATTTATCTTTAAATTCTGTTTACTAATGTATAAATTCTTTGATAAATACAGAGCTTATGCTTTAAACTATTTATTTGTAAAGCTTCAGATGGAAATGGACTTTTGAAATACATAAATTAGTATACACAAAAGGAGATTTACATGGAAAAACGAGGAAGATTTACCCCAAAAGAAAAGGTACAAATCTTATTAGAATCCTTCA
>Ga0210039_1001266_pt1 | contig 23916 bp, 21 predicted proteins | sample CryGeyCG2114_250_3_FD_185460 | JGI IMG/M metagenome (GOLD analysis project Ga0210039, IMG submission 185460) | Groundwater microbial communities from aquifer - Crystal Geyser CG17_big_fil_post_rev_8/21/14_2.50 (SPAdes) (version 2) | ecosystem: Environmental > Aquatic > Deep subsurface >...
CTGGCTGCGCTCGGGCGCGGCGGCGTCCCAGATCGTCAATCCCGGCGGGACGACGTAGGGCCACATCGTCACGCCCAGCCCCGCCATGCCGAGGAAGAACAGCGCAATGCCGAGCCAGAACGGTTTCGAGTGGCGCTCGGCCTTGAGCGCGCGGAGCATCGCCACGGCGACCACCGCGGTGAGGATCGGGACCGGGGCGGCGTAGAAGATCTCCGGTGCGGTCAGCCAGCGTGCGGCATATTCGGCATTGAGGAAGACGTTGTAGAGGCTAACCGCGCCCATCAGGACCAGCGTAGCCCAGGCCGCGCGCTTGGCGAGCTGGCGCGCGTGGTGCTGGCTCTCGCCGTCGAGCTTCCACACCAGCCATGCCGCGCCGAGCAGGGCATAGCCTGCGACCGTGCCGAGTCCCGTCAGCAGCGTGTACGGCGTTAGCCAGTCGAACCAGCTGCCGGCATAGGCGCGGTCGACCACCTCGATCCCCTGCAGCAGCGCGCCCAGCGTCATGCCCTGCGCCATCGCCGCGATCAGCGAGCCGCCGGTGAAGGCCGCGTCCCAGTATCGACGGTGGCCGGGATCGCGCCAGCGATACTCGAACGCCACGCCGCGGAAGACGAGGCCGAGCAGCATGGCGATGATCAGCGGATAGGTCGCGGGCAGGATCACCGCATAGGCGAGCGGGAAGGCGGCGAAGAGTCCGCCGCCGCCCAGTACCAGCCACGTCTCGTTCCCGTCCCACACCGGCGCGATCGAGTTCATCGCCCGGTCGCGCTCCGGCCCGACCTCGAATGTGGGGAACAGGATCCCGATGCCGAGATCGAACCCGTCCATAACGACATAGGCGAATACCGCGAAAGCGATGATGAAGGCCCAGACGGTGGTCAGGTCGACATTGACGCTCATGGCGCATCCCCCGGCTCGTGCTTGCTGCCCGAGAGGTCGCGGCGGCTCGCGTCGGACGGATCCTGCGTCGGCCCCGGCGTGATCCCGGCAGTGCGGATTGGCCCCTTGTCGCCGCGCTTGACGCCGTATTCGCCCGGCTTGGGCGCCTTGCGCATCAGGTGCAGGATGTACCAGACGCCCGCGCCGAAAACCGCGAAATAGACCACCACGAAGGCGAGCAACGAAGCCGCGACGGCGGGCGCATCGAGCGGGCTGGCGGCGTCGGCGGTGCGCAGGATATTGTAGACGACATAGGGCTGGCGACCGACCTCGGTGGTGATCCAGCCCGCGATCACCGCAACGAAGCCTGACGGCCCCATCGCCAGCGCGGCCTTGTGCAGCATCGGCCAGTCATAGAGCCTGCGCCGCCAGCGCGCGAACAGGCTCCACAGCCCGATACCGAGCATGGCGAAGCCGATCCCGACCATCACCCGGAACGACCAGAACACCACCGCCACCGGCGGCTGCTCGTCGTCGGGGATCGTGTCGAGCCCGGCCAGCGGAGCATCGAGGTCGTGCTTGAGGATCAGCGAGGACAGCTTGGGGATACCCACCGCGTAATCGAGCCGCTGCTCGTCATCGTTCGGGATGCCGAACAGGTAGAGCGGAGCGCCATCGGGGTGACTCTCGTAATGCCCCTCCATCGCCATCACCTTCTGTGGCTGGTGCTCCAGCGTATTGAGGCCATGGAGATCGCCGGCGAAGATCTGCACCGGCACCACGACCGCAGCCATCCACATCGCCATCGAGAACATCTTGCGGGCATGGGGATTGGCCCGGTCCTTCAGCAGGTGCCAGGCGCCCACCCCGCCGACGACGAAGGCGGTCGTGAGGTAGGCGGCCAGAACCGTATGCACGAGGCGGTAGGGGAAGCTGGGGTTGAACACGATCTCCCACCAGCTCTCGCCGGGGAGCAGCTGGCCGTTCGCGCCGGTGATGAAGCCGGTCGGCGTGTGCATCCAGCTGTTGACCGAGAGGATCCAGAACGCGCTGATGAAGGTCCCCAGCGCGACCATGCAGGTCGCGGCGAAATGCAGCTTCCTGCCGACCTTCTCCATTCCGAACAACATCACGCCGAGGAAGCCGGCCTCGAGGAAGAAGGCGGTCAGTACTTCATAGGCCATCAGCGGCCCGATGACCGGCCCGGCCTTGTCCGAGAAGACCGACCAGTTGGTCCCGAACTGGTAACTCATCACGATGCCCGAGACGACGCCCATCGCGAAGGCGATGGCGAAGATCTTGAGCCAGTATTTGAACAGGTCGAGGTAGAGTGGCTTACCGGTCTTGAGCCACAGCGCTTCGAGCACGGCGAGATAGCTCGCCAGCCCGATCGAGAATGCCGGGAAAATGAAATGGAAGCTCACCGTGAAGGCAAACTGGATACGGGCGAGCAGCAGCGCGTCGAGACCGTCAGGCATGGGAGCGGTCTAAAGGAGAAGGACGCATCCCACTAGTATCGGTTGCGCAATTCCTGTTGCGCGCGCGGCAAGCGCGCCGAGTCGGGCTCACTCCGGCCCGAGCACGCGCACCCAGTCGACTTCCATCCGTACCTCGCCGCGCTTGATCGCGTCGGCGGTTTCCTGCGGCAGGCCGTAATAGGGTTCCTCAATGTCGAACACCTTCCACGGGTAGATCCCGCCGACCGCGAAATTGAGGATCACGAATTTCGGCGTGTCGAAGCGCCATTCGCCGTACCGCTCGATCTCGGCGCGGCTGACGGTGTAGAACACGTCGCCGTCGACATCGAAGGCGATTTCGTCCTTCGTCCACTCGACCCCGTAGACGTGCCAGTCGGTCACGTCCTGGCCTTCGGGGAAATAGCGTCGCTCGACCAGCGGGGTATCGCCCGAATAACCCGGGCCGTGGATCGCCACCGCGGTCCAGCTCTTGTCGCCGACATATTCCATGATGTCGATCTCGCCGGTGTAGGGCCAGTCGCCATTGCCGAGCAGCCAGAAGGCTGGCCAGGCCCCGACATTGTCGGGCATGCGAATGCGCGCCTCGGCGCGGCCATAGGTGAAATCGAAATTGCCGCGCGTGTTGACCCGGCCCGAGATGAAATCGGCGTTGCGTTCTTCGTTGGTGTCCATGCCCGGTTTCCACACCGGTTCGAGGATCAGCACGCCGCCGTCGGCGCCCTCCACATTGTCTTCGAACTTGATCGTCTCGGGGCTGTCGAAATAGGCCTGCTGTTCGTTGTTGACCCAGAAATCGGGCCCGATGACGTTCCACTTCGCGCGATCGAGCGAGCCGGAGTCGAACCCCTCCTCGAACAATACGGCACGACCATCATCCATGGCCGGTTCGGCCATGTCCGTCGCAGGTGCGGTGCAGGCCGCCAGCGTCGCAGCCAGCAATCCACCCGCCAGAGATTTCCCCAGAGCCAGATTTATCGTCGTCATCGCGAGTTCCCCTCGATCCCGATTGCGTTGTTAACGTTCACAATAGCAATCTGTTCAGGCTTGGCAAAGGGGCTGTGTCATATCCGCGCAAATCGTGTAACTGCCCCCACGAATTTTTCCTCCCCGGAGACTTGCCTTGCGTATCTTAGCCGCCGCCCTGACCTTCTCGCTGTCGCTCGCCGGATGCACCGCGACGGACGATGCCGCGCCCGACACGCCCAAGGTGGCGCCGATCCTGACCAGCGAAGACGCGTTCGACGACCAGACCTTCGCCCAGCCGCAGGTCGCGCGGGTCACGCATGTCAGCCTCGATCTCGAACTCGATTTCGATGACAAGTCGGTCGCGGGCGAGGCGGTGCTCGATATCCAGGCGCAGGACGGTGCCGACGAGATCGTGCTCGACAATGACGGCTACCGGGTCGCCTCGATCACCGATGGCGAAGGCAACCGGCTCCGCTACGAACTGGGCGCGGAAGAGGAAGGCAAGGGCCGCCCGCTGACCGTGCAGATCGGCGATGCGCGGCAGATCAAGGTCACCTACAGCGCGACCGATGCGGACGCGCTGCAATGGCTCAGCCCCGAACAGACCGCGGGCGGCGAATATCCCTATCTCTTCAGCCAGGGCCAGGCGACGCTCAACCGCACCTGGATCCCGACGCAGGACAGCCCCGGCATCCGCCAGACCTGGGATGCGCGGATCGTCGCGCCGGCCCCGCTAGACGTGGTGATGAGCGGCCTGCGCAAGGGCGAGACCGAGGAACTGGACAACGGCAAACGCGCATTCGAGTTCGAGATGGACAAGCCGGTCGCGCCCTATTTGATCGCGATCGCCGCGGGCGATATCGATTTCCGTTCGCTCGGGCCCCGCACCGGCGTGTGGGCCGAACCCGCCGTGCTCGATCGCGCAGCGGAGGAACTCTCCGATACCGAGGCACTCGTCGACGCGGCGGAGGAACTCTACGGACCCTATCGCTGGGGCCGCTACGACATGATCGTGCTGCCGCCCGCCTTCCCTTACGGGGGCATGGAAAACCCGGTGATGACCTTCCTCACGCCGACCTTCATCGCGGGCGACAAGTCGAACAACGGCCTGATCGCGCACGAGCTGGCGCATAGCTGGTCGGGCAACCTCGTCACCAACGCGGTGTGGGGCGACGGCTGGCTCAACGAGGGCGTGACCTCGTATTTCGAGAACCGCATCGTCGAGGCGGTCTACGGCAAGAAGCGCGCCGAACAGGAAGCCGCGCTGGCCTACGCCAATATCGAGGAAACGCTCGCGGAAGTGGGCGAGGACGCGCCCGGCACCGCGCTTCATACCGACGGCAAGGGCGAGCTGATCGGCAGCGCGATCGCCTATGACAAGGGCGCCTATTTCCTCCGCACCGTCGAGAAGATTGTCGGCCGCGACCGGTTCGACGCCTGGCTGCGCCAGTGGTTCGACAACCACGCCTTCCAGCCCGCGACCAGCGCGATGTTGCTCGCCGACATGGAGGAAAACCTCGTGCGCGACGAGCAGGAGGCCGAGGCGCTCATGCTGCGCGAATGGATCTACGAGCCGGGCCTGCCGGCGAACGTGGCCAAGCCCGATCCGAAGGCCTTCGCCGAGGTCGACAACGCCGTGAACGCCTATGCACGCAACGACATCCTCCCGACCAATTGGGAAGGCTGGACCAGCGCCGAACGCCAGCGCTTCCTCGACAACATCCCGAAGGAACGCAGCGACGAACAGCTCGCGGCGCTCAACCGCGAACTCGGCCTGTCCGAGACCGGCAATAACGAGGAACTGTTCCTGTGGCTCGAACTCGCGCTGGCCAACCGGTACGAGCCGGCGGTCGCACAGGCCGAGGAATTCCTCGCCCGGATCGGTCGTGCCAAGTTCGTCCGGCCGCTGTTCCAGGTCCTGTGGGACCAGGGCGAATGGGGCCGTTCGATCGCGCGCGACGTCTACGAGGAAACCCGCGCGGGCTATCACGCGGTGACCCGCGGCGGCGTCGACCGGATCGTCGAAGGCGAGTGACCGGGGTTGCGTGGCGCGCACCATCTGTGCGCCACGCGATCATGGTGCGGGTCGGGAACGCGCGCTAGGCTGCGCGCATGAACGCCGCCATCGCCGCAAAGGCCCGCAAATTTGCGCCGATCGCCCTCCCGCTGGCGGCGATCGCCGCGGCACGGGCGATGACTTTCACCGATTGGGCCGCCGCCAATGCGACGCTCGCCGCGCTGCTCTTCACCTGGGTGGTAGCCGATGGGCTGGCGCTGGGCCTGATCGCCAAGGCGGACCGTCATCGACCCGGCCTGAAGGCGGTGCTCGGCGCCTTTGCCGCGGCCAGCCTGGTGATCGTGCTGGGTGCCGCCGCACCGGTGCGCGCTGCGATCCTCTCCATGCCGCCATTGCTCGCTGCGCTGGGCCTTACGGTGGTCGCTTATCTCGGCTGGAGCGCGGCTCGCGCCGGGTTCGCATAGCGCGCGGAACGCTCGGCCGAAGCGGTTCTCGGCAGTTTCATCCCGCGCCCGCTCGCCCGCGCGATCCTGCACGAATTCGGCATGATGCATCTCGCGCTGTTCCGCTGGAACGCGCCGCGCGACGTGCCTGCCGGGGCGCAGGCTTTCGCCTATCACCGCTACCTCAACCCGATGATCGCGGCGCTGCTCGTACTGCAATTGTTCGAGCTCGCGGTGGTCCACTTCTTCCTGATGATGTGGAACCCGACGATTGCCTGGATCGCTTTCGGCCTCAGCGCAGCCGGGGCGCTGTGGCTGGTCGCCCTGATGAAGAGCTTCCGCATCAATCCGGTCCTGCTCGATCGCGACAGGTTGCGGGTGCGCTCGGGCGCGATCGTCGATGCCGTCGTGCCGCTGGATGCGATCGCCGGGATCGTGCCAGCGTTCGACGAAGCGACCCGCAAGCGAAAGGACACGCTCGACACCGCGCTCCTCGCCGCGCCGAACGTCTTTCTCGAGCTTGCCTACCCGGTCGCGATCCCGACCATGTTCGGCGGTTCGCGCGAGGTCGTGCGCGTGGCGATGCGGCTCGAGGACAGCGCCGGTTTCATCGCGGCGCTTGGGCAGGGCGGCTGTCAGAATCCGTCCGTGTAAATCGGTCGACATGCCCGGTTAGACCTCGCTCGACACAACGAGGAGGTCCCGATGAAATTCCGCCATGCCATGCTTTCGATCCTGCCCTTCGCCGCGCTCGGCGCGTGTTCGGGCGGCGCGATCGAAACGCCGATGGATCCGCAAGCCGTGGCCGCCGCGGTCGAAAACGACCTCGGTATGGTCTGCTTCGAACCCGAACCGGGCGAGACCATCCCGTGCGACGTGAAGGCCGATCCCGGCCGCAGGCGCACCTATGCCGATGTCCGGATCCAGGTCGTCGAGGCGGACGACCGCGGTGAAGGCGTATACGAAGTCAGCACCATCTCGGTGCGCCAGTCCGAAATAGATCGCGGCCAAGTCGAAAAATTCGTCTCCCGTTTCGGCTTCAGCGCCGAGGATCTCGAAGGGGCGATCGTAAATGGCGACCGCATCACCCGCGGTCCCTTCACGCTCGATCGGTTCAAGACCGAATCGATCCTGATCTTCGACTGATCGCCGCGCGCTCCTTCTGGCGCGGCGGATGCCGGTCGGTCCCCCGTGCCGATCGGCATTTCGCGCTTGCACAACGGCGCGTCGGGCCACACATTCGCCCGCGATGCTGCGCCAGTACGAACTTGTGGAACGGGTCAAGGAATACGACCCCGACGCCGACGAGGCGCTGCTCAACCGCGCCTATGTCTATACCGTGCAGAAGCACGGCACGCAGAAGCGCGCCAGCGGCGATCCCTATTTCAGCCACCCGGTCGAGGTCGCCGGGCTGATGACCGATCTGAAACTCGACCAGGAAACGATCGCCACTGCGCTGCTCCACGACACGGTCGAGGACACGCTCGCAACGATCGACGATATCGAGGAACTGTTCGGACCGGATGTGGCGCGGCTGGTCGACGGGGTGACCAAGCTATCGAAGATCGAGCAGATGCCCGAGAACGAGCGCGCGGCGGAAAACCTGCGCAAGTTCCTGCTCGCCATGAGCGAGGATATCCGCGTGCTGCTGGTCAAGCTCGGCGACCGGCTGCACAACATGCGCACGCTGCACTACATCAAGAAGCCCGAGAAGCGCCGCCGCATCGCGCGCGAGACGATGGATATCTACGCCCCTCTGGCCGAGCGGGTGGGGATGTACGAATACATGCGCGAGATGCAGGCGCTCGCCTTCGAACAGCTCGAACCCGAGGCCTACACCACGATCACCAGGCGGCTCGAGGAGATCCGTTCGCAGGACAGCGGGCAGGTCGATGCGATCGCGCTCGCGATCAAGCAGGCGCTGGCCGAGACCGGGCTCCAGGTCGAGGTGACCGGGCGCGAGAAACATCCCTATTCGATCTGGAAGAAGATGGCCGAGCGGCACCTGCCGTTCGACAAGGTGACCGATATCTTCGCCTTCCGTGTGATCACCGAAAGCGTCGAGGATTGCTACCGCGCGATGGGGGTGCTGCACACGGTGTGGCAGTTCATCCCGGGCAAGTTCAAGGACTACATCTCGACGCCGAAGAACAACGGCTACCGTTCGCTTCACACTTCGCTGATCTACGAGAACTCGATGCGCGTCGAGGTGCAGATCCGCACCCGCGACATGCACCGCACCAACGAATTCGGTCTCGCCGCGCATTGGGCCTACAAGCAGGCGGACCGGCCCGACGGACAGGTCGGCTGGCTGCGCGACCTGATCGAGATCGTCGATGCGAGCCACGATCCCGAGGAGCTGCTCGAGCACACGCGGATGGCGATCTACCAGGATCGCATCTTCGCCTTCACGCCGAAGGGCGCGCTGTTCCAGCTGCCCAAGGGCGCGACCCCGGTCGATTTCGCCTATGCCGTGCACACCGATCTCGGCGACCAGACCGTCGGCGCCAAGATCAACGGGCGGCACGTGCCGCTGCGCACCACGCTCAACAATGGCGACGTGGTCGAGATCATCCGTTCGAAATCGTCCGAACCGCAACTGTCGTGGCTCGGCCACGTGGTCACCGGCAAGGCACGCTCGGCGATCCGGCGCGGACTGCGCGCCAAGGAGCGCGCCGAACATGCCGAGATCGGGCAGCAGATGTTCGACGATATCGCCGCGCGGATGCCGACCAAGATCGGGCGCAAGGCGATCAAGGGCGCGATCGAACGGCTGCAATTGCGGGACGAGGAAGAGTTGATGGCGGCGATCGGTACCGCCCGGCTCGACGATCGCGAAGTGATGGAAGCACTGGTCCCCGGGTCGACCGCGGACCTGCCCAAGAAACCGCATTGGCCGCGGCAGGACGGCGCGATCTCGATCAAGGGGCTGACCCCCGGGCGCGCGTTCAAGCTCGGCGTGTGCTGTCACCCGGTGCCGGGCGAGCGGATCGTCGGCGTTCGCCAGGATGGCGAGGGCGTGATCGTCCACCGGATCGACTGCGAACAGCTCGCCGACGGGATCGATGCCGACTGGCTCGACCTGTCATGGGGCGAATATTCCTCCGGCGCGCCGGTGCGCCTCGGAATGGAAATCTACAATCGTCCCGGCACGCTTGCCGACATGACCGGCATCCTCGCGCGCAACACCGCCAATATCCAGCGCATCGAGATGGTCGAACGCGAACAGCCGTTCGGCACCTACACGGTCGATATCGAGGTCGAGGACCTCGCCCACCTCACCCGCATCATTTCCGCCCTGCGCGCCAGCGATGCCGTGGCGGAAGTGGAGCGGATCTAGCCGTCCACCGCGCGCACCGGCACCGGGATATTGCACACGTCGGCGCCGCCCGCGGGCACGTTGAAGAACGGGTCGCGGCGGTTGGCGCGGGCCTCGGCGTAGCGGGCGAAGTCTTCGGTCGCGGTGTCGAAATATTCGAAGGCCGGGCGCTCGGCTTCGGGCAGGTCGCTGGCGACGCGGACCCATTCGATCGGCGTGCGTTGCTCGGCGGTCTCGTAGACGCCCAGCCCGCCGGTCCCGCGCGGGAGGCTCGACAGGTGCTCGATCCCGCTCACGATCCGACCCACGAGCGCGATATTGCGATCGAGATGTCGTGGCGCATGGCCGATCACCGTGTAGAGCTGCGAGCCGTCGCCGGTATCGGGTGAGAGGTTTCGTCCCACGCCGACCATGCCGTAGCAGTGGACGGGCCAAGAAGTTTGATCTTCCACGCCGAAGGCAATCGGCCAGCCTTTGCTGAAGGCATGCATCTTCGCGTAGGGATCCATGAACAGGGCCGAAGCATCAAGCGTCTGCTGGATTTTGCCGTCTTCGGTCCGACGACTCGTGCTTTGACGTTCGTAGGAAGCCATCAGAGCTCGCAGCGCTTCTTGTGACTTCGCGACATACTCGCTCTCCGGTACCACGTTCAGCCCCTCGGGCACGGGCTTTTCGGTGCCGCCGGTGCCGGGATCTGGCTGGCCCCATTGGACCACGTAATTGTCCTGTACGCGGTTGATCGAGCTGCCGTCCCAGTACTCGGCGCGGGCAAGCGTGCGGATGTTCGCGATCCAGCCTTGGCTGAAGGGCGGCGGCATCAACTGCATCACCACGGTGCGCTCGTTGCCGTCCCGATCGGGCGCCAGGCGCATCACGACGAGGTCTTCCGGTTCGATCGCGATCCACGCGCTGTCGGGTGCGGCGGCGATGATCTCGTTAGGGGAGGGGGCGGGTGCAGCTTCCTCCTGTGCGAGCGTCGGGACGGACAGCGCGATCAGTGCGGCGGCGGCGAGGAGATGCTTGGTCATCCGCGCACCTTGCCAGCAAGCGTCTGAAAGGCAAGCCTCAGCCGACCTGGTCCTCGAGCGCGTGCATGTCGGCATCGCTCAGGCCGAAATGGTGCCCGATCTCGTGGACCACCACATGCATAACCATGTGCTCCAGTGTCTCGTCGCCGCGCTCGGCCCATTCGGCGAGGATCGGCAGCCGGAACAGGCGGATGCGATCGGGCATCTGGTGCGGGGCGTCGATCGATTTTTCGCCCAGCGGAATGCCTTCGTAGATCCCGGTGAGTTCGTAGGGGTGCGACAGCTCGACCGCCTTCAGCGTTTCCTCGTCGGGTAGGTCGTCGACCCGGAACACCACGTCGCCGAGGTGTTCGCGGAACTGTTCGGGCAGCCGCGCGATCGCCGCCCGCCCCATTGCCTCCATCTCGGCGTTCGAGCACGCCTTGCCGATCGTCCGCATGTCCATCGCGCCATAGGTAGGGCACGAGGCCGCTTGCGCAAGCCAATCCCCCCCGCTAGTGCGCGGCCTCTGCCAGTCAGGCATGCGGAGCAGTGGCCGAGTGGTCGAAGGCGCACGCCTGGAAAGTGTGTATACGGTAACCCCGTATCGAGGGTTCGAATCCCTCCTGCTCCGCCACCTAGTCTGGGTTTTTCGCAAGATCTGCGGCCGTACCCCCTGAAGCCCGCAATCCCACAGGGTTCCGCGACGCTGTCCGGTGTCGGAGACTTCGCAACTCGCCCTCGTTTAGCCGAAACGGCCACATTTCTCTGGCGGCCCTTTCGCCACACCGGACTTGGCGACGAGCCGGAACGAGAAGGGGCAGCGCATCGCGCCACCCCCTGCGGATCGCTGGATTGTCGCCGGTCAGGTCAGGCGCAGGAGCATTGCCTGTTCGTTCCAAGACCTGGGGATCTGATTGGCCGTGGTCAGGGTTGTGCCGTTCAAAGCGGCCGGCTGCGCCCCGGCGAGGATGCGGTCAACGATCTCCGGCGACAGGAAGGCGAGCCTCACCACCCGGCTGATCCACGAGTCGTTGATGCCTTGCTCGCGGGCGAGCGCGGCGATCGTCGTTTCCCCGTCGGATAGGCGATCCCACCACTTGCGCGCTTGGGCCAGTAGCTCGACCAACGAGCGGTCGACCTCGTCATGCGCGCCCCGCCCGTCGGGCTCCACCAGCCTCATGGCCATGCCCGTCCGCTTCAGGCGAACCTTGCAGTCGAGAGTAATCTGAGCCTTGTCATGCTCGAGTATAGGTACCGAGAGACGCTGGCGCAGTTGGTTCGCATCGACCGTCAGAACAATCCGTTCGGTACCTACTTTTGCAGAGTTCACTATGTCGCGGACGAGTTTCCGATCTCTGGACCGCAATCGGTTGGCAAGTTCACTTGCCAGAGCGCCAGCCGCCTCGATGGTGGATCGATCGAGTTCGGCACCGAGCAAGGCCAGCAGCGATAGCGGGTCATCAAGCGCGGCAACCAACCGCCCGACTACCGCTGCCTCAAGTTCCCGGGCGGGGATACGGATGCGATCTGTTGCGGTGCTGCCCGACTCCCGCTCGCGAGCCACGTAGTAGCGATAGCGGACCTTGCCCTTGCAAGCATGGCTGGCGCCCAGCGGCTCGCCGTGTTCGTCGAACACCTTTCCGGCGAGCAGGCTTTGCGCCTTGATCGTGGGTGTCCGCTGCTCTCCCTGCCGGTTGGCCGCGAGCCGCTCTTGTACCGTCGCCCAGAGATCAGGCTCGATGATAGCCTCGTGCTGGCCGCCATACGCCTGCCCCTTGTGATGGATCTCGCCAATATAGATGGGGTTGGAGAGGACCTTGTAGATCTGCCCACGGGTAAACGGCACGCCACCCATCTTGCGCCCGGTGGCGGTGAAGCGTTCCGGGATCATCATTCCCTCGTCGTCCAACTGCTCCTTGAGCAGTCGGACGTTTCCGATCTCGCAATAGCGCCGGAAGAGATCGCGGATTACCGCGGCGTGCTCGTCGACTATGGCGAGCGTGCGACCATTGGCCTCGTAGCCAAGCGGGACGATGCCGCCCATCCACATCCCCTTAGCTTTGGAAGCTGCGATCTTGTCGCGGATGCGCTCGGCCGTCACCTCGCGCTCGAACTGCGCGAAGCTCAATAGCATGTTGAGCGTCAGCCGCCCCATCGAGTTGGTAGTGTTGAACGACTGGGTGACCGAGACGAAGCTGACCTCGGTCTGGTCCATCGTCTCGACCAACTTGGCAAAATCGATCAGTGAGCGGGTCAACCGGTCGACCTTGTAGACGACTACGATGTCGATCTTGCCCGCCTCGATATCCCCAAGGAGGCGCTGGAGGGCTGGTCGCTTGAGCGTTCCGCCCGACAGGCCGCCGTCGTCGTATTCCTCCTCGAGCAGCGACCAGCCTTCCGACGCCTGGCTCAGGATATAGGCGGCACATGCCTCGCGTTGCGCATGGAGCGAGTTGAAGTCCTGTTCGAGGCCTTCCTCGGAGGACTTGCGGGTGTAGATGGCGCAGCGGACTTTCTTCATGCTGCTGTCCTCTTCCGTCGTAGCCCGAAGAAAGCAGGACCCGACCAGCGCGTCCCGGTGATCGCGCGCGCGATCTCGCTCAGTGAGCGCCACTCGCGCTCGTTCCAGAGAATCTCTCCGGAATCGCCGATGGTGACGACGTACACCTTGCCGCCGAACTCGCGGGCGAGCCGCATGCCGGGGCGGACATCCTTGGTCTCGGTCTTCGCGGCCGCAATCTGGTCAAGCCGCTGCTTGGCCTTGCGCGAGAGGCCGCCAAGCACCTTGGCCTGCAGTTCGTAGGCGAGCGCCAGTCGGAGCAGCTTCGTGCTGACCAGCGGCACAGGGCGAGTGGTGAGTTTTGCCCACCGGTCCTTGAGGTCTCCCTTCGCCATCGTGTCCAGCTCGGCGAGCTGGTGTTCGAGCTTAGTCATGATCAGGCGGTCTTGGTGATACGGTAGCAGGTCGTATCGCCCCGCTTGTCGCGCTTGATCGTGTGCCCCTTCTTCTTGAGGCTGGTCAGTGCGGCGCGCGTGGTGTGCGGTAGCCAGCCCGTGGCCTCGATCATCTCGTCGAGCGTTGCACCCTCCTTGCGCTTGAGCACGGCAATGACTTTGCCGATCTTCGTCTCTCGCGGCTTTCTTGAGGTTTCCTTAGCGGGCGTCTTCGAAGTGGAGCCTGCTGACTTCATCGGAGTCTGCTTCGTCATAGGAGGTTCTCCTGTTGCGGGGCGGCGACATGCCGCTCCCACTACCCAAGGCCCCGGCCGAGCAGGTCGCCGGGGCGGCAGCCGGTCGAGGCGGCTGCGATCCAGTGCTCACACCAATGCTTCGTTCGCGACCGAAGTCGAATGGGAAGTGCGCTAAATCGAATTCATGTCTGGACCAGTTTGAGAATGGTGCGTGAAGCCGCGGCAATCGTACCTGGTTCTTCCGCCGCGCATAGGCTTACGAATGCGTGGACTTGCGACGAAGTCGATACCCAGCTTTCGAGAACGTCCGTTTTGAGCCCTCAATTCAGTCGTTCACCCTCTCTCGCCATTTCTCCTTAATTCGGACATTCGTTCGGAAGAACGCGCGAACGATTGAAGGCGTATGGACAAAACGGCACATGCGAGTTCCGTCTACAAAAGCGCTCACTGGCGCGCGTCAGGACTCCTCAATATTTGGTGGCAGACAGAAGCATGGCAAAGAGATGGAATGAACTTTCGTCATATCTGAACTGCCGGGATGTTCACACCTCACGACCTGCTTGTCGCCCATGAAGCACTGAAACAGGACCGGCGACTATGAACATGTAAATTGTGCTCTTGCGGCATGTCATGCTCGAAATTGCCAATGTCGCCGACCTAGCAGAACGATCGCGCAGTCTTTATCGGGAGCATCCCGAGTTGGGAGATCTGCACGGACCGATCAGCAAGGGGCTGGAGTTGTGCAAATACCTCAGAAACAAATATGTCGGTCATTTCGTGCCGGAGCTGACTGACAAGACCTATGAATGGCTGCCCCACATCAACGCGCTGATTGGAAGCCGTGAACCGGACAAACCAGTCGAGTTAAGCTGGTTTACGCTCGAAACGGCGATCACCACCTATGTTGACGAAACAAGTGGTCACAAGATTTTCGAAAGCGAAACCGATCTGAATTATGCGCCGGGCCAGACACTCTTCCTGGACTTCCTGGGCGAAACAGTCCTGGGGGCAATAGCGTTTGTTAGTCGGCTGATCGAGATAACTAGGGACTACGTGAACGTTCCAGATATGAAAAAAGACTGGGTCGAGCTTGCAATCAAAGTGGGAGAAACAGACTTCGGATATCTGACCAAAGATAAGCGATGAGAACTGACTCGCCCTCTCGCGCTATATTCGCTTCGCGCGAAATGTAGCAGCACGCTACTGGTTGCGCATGAACTGGTCGAACGTGTCGAAGGGGCGATCGTCCTCTTCTTCCTCGTCGCAACCAAATAGCCTACGAGGCGGATCGTGAGGGTAAATCAGGAGCGAGATCGCCATGTCGTGATATTCGGAGAAGATGGTGGACTCAAAGACGCTTTCTCGCTCCGCCCAGACACCCTCGGCCAATTGCGTCCCAATGACCGGATCGGAAATTGACACCTTGCCCGAAGCCAGAGAACCGTCGGGAACAGGAATAACGGTCTGCCGCGCCCTGAAGAACACACCGGAGCGCAAGAGCGGTTTGCTGCCCCAGGACCAATCGATAAAACCGTCGCGACTTACCACGATCATCGCCCGCTTCTTGGTGATATCAAGCCACTTCAAAATTGCGGCAGTTAGCGAGACTTCATAGCGCTTGCGCAGAAACTCGAACGCACCGATGTTTGGAAGGTCAAGACCGGATACCTGCGCGCGAAAATCGTCCAGCGGCATGAGCAGGAAGGAAGCGAATTCGTTGGCTTGCGCTTCCATCAGACCGTAGTCGCTGTCCCAAGCCCACATATCGCTCTTGGCGCAAAAAATCGGCTCGCCGCTAAGTTGGCGATGCAAAAGGTAGTGACCAAGTTCGTGGGCAAGCGTAAAATTGATCCTGCCCTTCGACGATAGGGCGGAATTGTAGAAAATTCCCCACTCCCCTTGCCGTGCCGGGTGAGGGATCAACGCGCCTTCGAATCTGTCGAAAGCCTGCCCTTCAATCAACGTTATCGGTTCGTCGGGAAAAACGTTCGCCGAGAACTCGCTGGCGACGGCGGATACGTCGATGGGAAAGCGATCAAGCCCGTGCAGTTCGTGGAAGACTTTGACGAGCTGGGAAAGGCGGATCGCCCATCCCTGCGGCGTCGTTGGTCGCTTTACTTTGGCTTGGCCCATGCGTCGATCATATCTTGAATGCGTTGCTTGTCGCCTGCGTCGAGCCGGTTAAATTTTCTGAAGAAAGCTTCCTTCACAAATTTGTCGTTCAGGTCAGCGTTTTCGTCGAGGAGGTATTCGGTCGTAACGTTCAGAACCTTGGCAATCTTGCTCAGCTTTTCTGCGGACGGTTTTCGCGTGTCGCGATTCTCCAGCTCCCAAAGATAGCTTTTGCTCGAGCCGGACAGTTTGGCCAGCTCGTCGAGGGAATATCCCAATTCCAACCTCTGCTTCTTGAGCTTCTCTCGCAGTGGAACAGCCATGTTTCTCCCGATTTACAGCCTCCGTTTTCGCGTTCGATATTATCGAACAAACTCGCACTTGACAAGCGAATTGAAATCATGTTCGATGTATAGCGAACACAAATCTATCGGAGACGGGGAAACAACTATGCCAAAAAGAGGGCCGGAAACGCATCATGTCGTTCCCAACCGCCAGGGCGGGTGGGACGTAAAGCGTGGCGGAGCGAGCCGTGCGAGCAGCCACCATGAAACGAAGCAATCGGCAATCGACTCCGGGCGCGATCTTAGTCGCCGCCAAGGGACCGAATTCCGCATCCACAACAAGGACGGACGCATCGCGAGCAGTGACAGCCACGGTCGCGACCCGCATCCGCCCAAGGGCTAAATCAAGGAGATTTCAAATGGCAAACAAGCCTGATCACATCTTTATCGATCGCAAGAAGTATGACTGGGACAAGCCGGCCATTACGGGTCTGCAGATCAAGAACCTCGCCGGGGTCGATGTCGACACCTACAATGTCTGGCAAGACGTACCCGGCCCCGAAGATATCCCTGTCGCAGACGATTATGAGGTCGATCTGTCCCAGCCCGGTGTCGAGAAGTTTTTCACCGGTAAGAAGACTTCAACGGAGGGCTAAATGAGCTTTCTGCCGCCTGACGATTTGGAATATCTCGAAACCAAGGGCATAGCCTTTGAGCAACGCGTTGACGGTAACAATAAAGGCATCGTCATTCGCGGCTGGCCGTTGCCGGACGGAATGTATGATCAAAAGCAGGTTGATCTGCTCATACTCATTCCCAATGGCTACCCCGATGTCCGGCCCGATATGTTTCATCTCATGCCTTGGGTGCGTCTGGCCAAGGGTAACAAGTATCCGAAGGCGGCCGATCAACCGGTGAACTTCGATGGCAAATCATGGCAACGTTGGTCGCGACATTGCGATGATTGGCGGCCGGGTATCGACGGCATTTGGACAATGCTTAAGCGTGTCGAGCATGCGCTGCTGGTGGCTGCATGACTCAGTACAGCGCGACTCTGCAGGACTCTCATCTCGAAAGAGTAAAGGCCCTCCTCCGGCGCGACGACGGCAAGGAGCATGCCGCCTATATCTTCTTCAGTGCTGCCAAAATTCAGCGCGACCCATGGGATCGGGAGTCCCACGAAAAATATCTCTCGGTCAATGTCAGGGAAATACCCTCCGAGGACATCATCAGTGCCGATAGCGCCCATGTGAGCTGGCATACCGATTCGTATGTGAAGGCGCTGCGCGATGCCGAAGCTAACGATCACATCGTTGGTATCGTCCATTCCCATCCGCGTGGCTGCCTCAAGTTCTCGGCACAGGACGATGAGAACGAGCAGGATCTCGTTCAGCTCGCTGTCAACCGCAACGGCGACGGAACCAAGCTCATCAGCATGGTGCTCTGCGGGGACGAATTGTTTGGGCGCGTGTGGCTGCATCCTTCGGAGACAGGCTGGGCAAAGCTCCGTTCGATCAAATTGTGGGGAAGCGATCTTCGCTTCTGGTTCGCCGATGGCCAGAGCATCCAAAGCTCGAAAGTTCTGGCAAGGCAGGCATTGGCGTTTGGCGACTCGCTCAACCACGATCTTAGACGGATGCGCATTGGCGTTGTTGGATGCGGCGGAACGGGTAGTGCCTTGGCCATGCTCCTCGCACGGCTCGGCATCGGGCAAATCGCACTCTTCGACAATGACCTTGTCGAACCATCTAATCTCAATCGTCTGCACGGCGCATCACAATTCGATGCCGACGCAATGCGTCCTAAAGTCCAGGTCGTTGCCGAAAGCATTGCCCACATGGGTCTAGGCGTACGGGCCGTGGCATTCGAAGGGTGGGTCGGCGATGAGCGGAATCGCGATGCGTTGCGCTCGTGCGATCTCATCTTCGGTTGCACGGACGATCATGACGGTCGCATGTTTTTGAGCCGCTTCACGTATTACTACCTTACACAGGTCATCGACATTGGCCTTGCCATTGGTGTCTCGGACGCCGATCCGCCGCAAATTGAAGCGATGGATGGAAGAGTGACGGTGCTCGGCCCGGACAATGCTTGTCTGGTCTGCGCGGAGCTGGTCGAGCCGGAAATCGCGCGCGCCGAAGTGATGAAGCGGGATCAACCCGACGACTACGAGAAGCTCAAGTATGAAGCATATGTCGTCGGGGAAGGTAATCCTGCGCCGGCGGTTGTGACGTTCACGACCGAGTTGGCCTGCGTGGCGGTGAACGAAATGCTGCAAAGGATGGTCGGGTTTCGCGCCGTCGAAGGTAGCGCGCCAAATCGCGTGCGCAAGTTCCATCTGTGTGAGGATCGCCGCCCCGGTTACAAGCCAATGACAGGTTGCAGGATATGCGACGATGACAGCCTTTGGGGGCGTGGCGATGTTGATCCATTCATCGGGCGGGTAAGCTGATGGGCGAATGGAGTATTGCCCAGATTAGAAATTTGCTGGTCGCCGTTAGGCTGATTGCGAAGCCCGAATATTTGTTCCGACTAGTCGGCGAACACCCTAGCGATGACGAAATCGAGGATGGCATCGTTTATGTTGTGGGTGGCAAAGGCTACCAGAAATGGGCGTATTTTCGTTGCCCCACCGACAAGTCAGAGATTATCCAGCTCTCCCTTATGCAAAAGCACAGGCCGTGTTGGCGGATAAGCTCGGACTGGTTACGACGCCCCACGATTTACCCGTCAGTCAGGCAAACAGCAGGCTCGTATGCCCACTTTTGGATGACCAAAGGCCAGGTAAGTCTCTGTGCGGATAGCGGTGCTCCACAGCGGGAAGATTGGCTAGCTTGATTGATATGCGGGCTGGATGAACCGGAAGCAGCTAGCGATTGGATGGGCCCTGGCGCAGGTTATCTAGCCGTTCCGATTGTGGAGCCTTTCTCAAGAGGACTCCGGTATAGCTACAATCATGGTACGCCGTATAATTGGGCGTCAGGATTCAACAAACGATCTTGAAACTGGGGACAGCAACCATGTTGGCGGCTGCTGTCTGAGCCGTTGCATCGCTCGAATATCTGCTTTTTCTGGTCCTATTATCGAAACCGGACGGACCGCTGTCGGCCCAAAATCGGTCGGTCAAGAAGACGCCCCAATTCGGACGTCGGGCATTGGCTTCTCCGTTCCGCAAAGCGGACGACTAAGCAAGCTATCCAAAAAGCGCCTGAAACAAGGTAAGATGAGGCGGTCGCTGAACCCGCGTCCCATGCCATGTGACGCGTTCTAGAGCTGCTAATTCGACTTGTTAAAGTAGCAGAGAAGTTTCGTTTCGGTCATCTCGACAATAGTGGAATAGACAGAACCAAGGAGGTTTTTCTGATCCAAGCTCAGGCTGGTTCCATCGACCCCGGGTTGAGCAATCGCAAATTCAAACTCAACCTCCGAGTATTTTAGAGCTTTCGCGACTTCTTCAATGTCATTGCCGTCGCCTTGATAGAACCGCTTTCCTTTCAAAATCCCAGCACCGTTTCGTCGTTGCATGTGCCGGAGAAGCTCCTCAGGTTTCCATTTATACCTTAACGAAACGATAGCTTGGCCACAAACTTCATACAAATCCGACAAGCGGCTGCCGACATCAACCTTAGAATACTTACAGTGAACTAGTTCAAAGCGGACCTTGTCTCCTTCTACGAACACCGCCACAACGTCGGCTGACTCTCCGCTGTTATCGTCATTGAAGACAATGCGAGCGCCCCGGCCCACGAGGTATTTCATCATATATTCTTGTATGGAGTTGGGCCGTACGCTTCCTCCCTTGAACATAGACTCGATTGGGAGGTTGACGCCATCCCAATCAAGCACCTCGATCCGATCGCTTGGGATTTGAACTTCGAACATTTCCCCATAGTTGGTGTGGATGCAGCCAGAAATCGTACAGCTATTGAGAAGGAAAAGAGTGGGAGGGTTCTCGGCAAAGAACTGCGTGAGACGCAACGGCTTCGATTTCAACCCCTCAATCGTGGCATTTACCTTCTCAAGTCCATGTACGCTATGCCCCTGCTCGCCGCCTAGCTTGATGCTAAACGAATACGTGTCCTCCATTACTATGAGTTTGAAATTCGCCGCGTCACCGCTTGAGTTGAGATAGACGATCGAACACTCGGATAGCATAAATGAATTTCTTCCAGGCCTCTCAAGCGTAAGCTTGTGCATCCTGCCATAGATCTGTTCTGACCAGTCGGTGGCAAGGACGATTAGGTCTGATGGGTACTCGACAATCTCAATCCTCTCGGCAGAATCCTCGAGTAGCTGGTCGGAATTGATCGACTTGTCGGTGAGCATTTGCCCAATCTCAAGGCACCAACGCTTCCATTCCTGCAGGTTGCCCGCTCTCGCAGGACTCCAGACCTTGCCTTTTACAGAGGCTCCGATGCTCACTGGAAAGCCGTCACGAAATCCGACCCCGACGAAGTCCGATTTCTTGCACCGCCTCCCTTCCTTCCAACGACTTAACTCTGTGGTAACGTCTGCACCGCTTAGCCGGGAGTAGCGATGTAAGTGGTTCGCCGGCTTGAAGATTCCCGCATGCACAATGCTCAATCGCTTGATGTCATCGAATGACCGGAAGACATCATCCCCATTGATAATACGTGCCGCATTGCCAGTGATTTTTTCAACTAGATCTGCGACACCCAACTTCTTATCTGAGAAGCCAACATAAAGAAGCTTGGTGTCTGCATCGAAATGCATGATGACAAGATCCCACTTTTGATCCGCCATCTTGCGCGAACGTGCCCATTTTACTCTTTCTCGCTTCTGCGTTGCGAAATAGAAGACGTTCTCGATCTTATTGAAATACGGATGCGAGATTGCATACGTCTTCAGATCAAACGCATCCGTGAACTCACCCCAATCAGCCTTATCGGCTTTGAAACAAATACAGCTGAGCGCAGGATAGACGAGCTTGGGATGTAGTTCGATGTCTGGAGCATCGAAGCCTGAGTATGGTTCGCATCCCTGCAAAAAAGCCAAAAGTGATTCTGCATCGGCTTTCTTTGCATCGGCAATCTCGCTGATTACCTTCTCCCAACCGTTACCTTCCTGGAACAGCTCTTCGAGATCGGTCGACATTCGCTCGTCTGCGAAATTGACAACAAAAGATGCATCTCCCAAGCCCTCCTGTGTTCGAGCGAACCTTCCAATAAACTGCAAGAGAACTGAGAGAGATTTATGTACGCTGTGGACGGCAGCGATTTTCAGATCTGGAAAGTCGAAGCCTTCTTTGAGCATATCGACGCACACGATGATATCATACATGCCTGCCTTGATGTTTGCGATGATCGACTTACGATCTTTGGTGCCGGAATGTACCAGCACAATTCGCTCGCTCGGAAACCACTCCGAGTACAGCTTGAACAGTTTTTCTGCTTCGCTCTTGCCGCCAGCCCGCACCATCATGCGGTGACGATCCCAGCCTTTCTGGCGATCTTCAGCCAAGCGCCGCATAGCCGCGTCCGCGATTGCGCGATCCTTCTTCTTTGGATGTCGTTCGTTGACTGAAACAAGCGAAATTCTGGAGAAACATTCGTCAGCAAGCGCTTGGGAGAGAGGATAATTATAAACCACTTTCCCTTCGATGGGTTGGCGATCGGTCCTGTAGGGCGTGGCAGTGAATTGAACGATCTTTGCTGACCTGAAGAGCTCCTTGAGAAAGCTCCACTCTTTCGCGGCAACATGGTGAGCTTCGTCGAAAAATACGTGAGTGAACTTGTCTGACGCGGCTTCAAGCAGGTCTTGGTTGGCACGAGCCAACAGCCCCGGCGTCGTGATCACCACGTCCGAATTCTCGATTGCTTGGAGGTCCTCTGCGTTTCCGAGCGTCTGATTCATTACAAAGACGACCGGATTAGAAGCGCTCTTAGCGATCACACCCAATCTTCGGAGGATACCCCACTGCGCAAATGACTCGCTAATCTGATCTTTGAGCTCGATGCTTGGAACGACAACCAGTGTTCTGTTTGCTTGATCAGCAATGGAAGCAGCGAGCATCGTTTCGGTCTTGCCAGTTCCAGTGGGCAGGACGACCGTCGCCACCTCTCGTGAAAGTGACCAGTGCGACAAGAGCGCATATAGCGCGCCGATTTGCGCGGGTCGCAGGCTTTTCCCGTCATCGCCTTTGCCGTTTATCCTGAAGCTTTCGTAGGGAAGGCTAGGCTCAAGATCCAAACGCTTAACATTACCTTCAATCTTGAACTTGTGCTTCTTTTTCCCACTGAGCTTGCGTGCGGAAACGGAGAATTTCGCACCTGACGAATGATTGAGTTCATAATTGCCAGTCGAGACTTGGATCGCATCAAACACCCGATCCGCAGTGCCAAGCGCAAGCTTTGAAAGGACACCAGCCGCAAATCTAGAATGTCTATAGGCAAGGGGAGCCGCTATCTCAAACCGTATCATCTCAACGGGTGCTTCCATTCCCGGAAGGCTAGTTTGTCTGGCGTCGTTTCGCATGGGAAAATAATACTGTATCTGCTCCTACCCGCAATACCGCTCAGAGCTCGCCACATTAATGCATTCTTGACCTGTGTTCAGTACAGATCAGCGTGTCGTTGAGGAGATGCTTTGGCTGCACAAAACGGCGGATTTCAAGATGCTCAAACCAAAAACCGGACAGTCCGCAATCGGCCCCAAGTTCTGACAACCTGTAACGACCGTTCGATGAGAGAAAGCGCCACCGCGAGGGATTAGGTGTGTTCCGCCTCTTTGGCGCTCCCGGTATATTGATCAAAAAGGCCAGTGTGCGGGCCCCTACCGACCCGCACACCAACGATGACATCAGGCGTTCTTGAAGCCCCAGCCACCGATCGACAGGACTTGATAGGTCTTGCCGAAGACGACCTTGTATACCTCGTTTACCTCCTGCGAGAAGTTGGCCTTGAGCGAAGCGAGCTGCGCGGATGTGAGAATATCTTTGAGTGTCGCGTCGAGCGAGGCACTGGCATCGCTCTGCAACTCGCCACTGGCGGTCAGGGTATCGATCTCGACCATAGTCAGCGAGGTGATGACGGCATTGTCCGGATCCTGCAGCTCGCTGCGGCAGGCGGCAAATTCGGTCTCGCCCGGATCGTCGAGTAGGAGCGCAACGGTACTGGGATCGAGTTCCACAAACCGATAGGTGCCGCGCATTGCCAGATCGCGCTTATCGAGCCGGTTGAGCGCTGCCTTGAGCGCCGCTTCGGCTGCGACACGCGGAGAGCCGGTGGGAATGCCAGACGCATTGAGAACCTTGTCGACATCGACCTCAGCCGCGAACGATGTCTTGGTCGTGACCTTGCGCGTAAAGTCGAAGGTGTTCTGAGCGACGCCTGGATTGACGACCGTAACGCCCCGATTTGTCGCGTAGCGTTCGAACGGATTGATCGCGGAGCTGCCGCCGCAGAATTGCACCACCGGGCTGGCATCAGTTGTATAACGGCGACCAAGGAAGCGCCAGTAATTGGGGCTGCCGTCTGCCAGCGTGTTGAGATAGCGCGCTTCCTTGGTGATGCCGACGGTCGGCCGGTTGCCATAAGTCTGCGTGCAGTATTTCCCCGCGGCCGGACAGACCTTGGCTCGAGCGATCGTGGATCCTAGAATGGTCGGATCACCGCAAGCGCTGAGTGGAAGTGCCAGAGCAAGTGCAATTGTCGCAGTAGCGAACTTGTTCATGATGTCGTCCCCCCTAATGTGCGAGTCGCACAATTGAGATGATACAGCTTTCTAGGTATTTGAAAAGTCGGAGCGCGGCGCCCTGAAACAGCAGCACGAACCGACAAATAATGCCTGCGCTGTCGCTAAAAATGGACTTGCGAGTTGAGTACGCAGGACGCGTGGTTTGGCTTATCTGTTGAGCGAACTGTTTAGTCTGTCCCGATTGCAGGGAAAAGCTGTCTGCCCCCAGCCAACTGGCCAAAAATCGGACTTATGCATTCCGGCATGGCTTCCAGATATTTCGGCCTGATTGCTGCATGGTCTGCTCCCCACGCGCCGACACCAGAATTCTCTCAAACCCGCCTCCGACAGACGCACTTTTTTGCGTATAGAACCATCTAGCGATCATCCCGCAATGCGGCGCCAGCATAGGGGTTGTAGTCGCTCGGAGGTAACGCTTCCCGGGACGATTTGACTGGTTTTGTGCTCACGAGCTCGGTCGCCGGAGCAGTCGGATCACCCGCCGTGTCGATCAGGCCTGCC
>Ga0210039_1001271_pt1 | contig 23868 bp, 15 predicted proteins | sample CryGeyCG2114_250_3_FD_185460 | JGI IMG/M metagenome (GOLD analysis project Ga0210039, IMG submission 185460) | Groundwater microbial communities from aquifer - Crystal Geyser CG17_big_fil_post_rev_8/21/14_2.50 (SPAdes) (version 2) | ecosystem: Environmental > Aquatic > Deep subsurface >...
ATGGGATTGGAGCCAGGTTCTTATCGGCTATTTCACAGGTACTTTCGAAGAAGGTAAGATCTGTTGAAAAACCACCTTTGTAAAAGAACATTAAATCAAGGAGTTTCCCATTGATGGGATATCCAGTTCCAGTTGGGGTAGCTGTGTAACTGATCATCACCTGGTTCAAAGTCGAATTATAGTTAGCCATCCAACTTCCCGTTAAGGTGGTACCGCTGATACCTGTAAAATCCATGAGGTCTGAATCGAAACCGATATTGAGGGTAATGGCAGCCACATCATCCGTATAGTTGAGCATGTCGACCTGCACCAGGATATCCCCGGGGGCTCGCGTCGCATTCTCAATCTGGACCGTTTGTGCCATTACACCCGACGCGGTAAAGAACAGAACCACTATGAGTTGTAATATTTTCTTTAACATATTTTTGAGTTTTAATTGTTTAAAAAATTAATATCCAAAAAAATCATAAACACAGTTCATTTTCGTAAAAATTTCTGAACAGCAACTAATTTACCTCTACTCATCAGTTGAATGATATAAATCCCCTGATTAAGATCTGCTGTATTTAACAACAACTCTTGTCCGGAGGTTAGATCGCCTAACTGCTGATAAAGAACTTTTGTCCCGGTGATGGTTACCACAACCCATTCTGCCGACGGCAGATCTGCATTCACAGTGCAGTTCAAATGACCTGCAACAGGATTGGGATAAACCAGTAAAGCAGCGGATTCAATAATTCCATTCCATCCGTCAACACCATTGGGTGTTACAAGAAGCTCGCTCGAGAGCGAACCCTCAGAACAACCATTGCTGGTTAACAAGCACCTGTAAAAATAATTGGTCATGTCTGCCGAAACAGGTTGTATGTCCAATTGAGGTGTTTGTGTTCCGCTATAAGGTGATGTTTCTGTTAGGTTTGTCCAATCCTCACCTTGGCCTACCTGCCACTGACAGGTTACCTGACCGGGAAGTCCGATCACCGTGATGGTGGCCTTACTGCCCTCGATAAGAGATTGGGTAACCGGATCTACTTCCATACTGTTTAAAGCCGCGAGTGTTCCATTCCGGTATTCAACATTGTCGATCACGCTCAGATCTGAACGTCCAATTTCACATTCATTCTGAAAGTTAAGATCCACAAAATCCCCTTTAAGCAACACACGGATACTACACATGATTCCATCGTTAAGATTGGCAGGAGCCATGCTAAACCAGGTGAGTGTAATGACCTGACTTTGAAGGTTGATCTCTCCAAAAAAATCGCCTGATAAAAACACTTCATTGATGTTTTCCACACCAACAAATTCAACCTGATTGGTATTCACCTTAATATATAAGGTGAGTGCCGCCACATCTTCGAAGTTTTCAACACCGATGGGAATGCCTATTTCCGTGTTGCTGCATCCTGCATATTCACCCATTTTCACCACAACCTGACCAACAGCGAGCGTTGGCAATGCCAACAGAGCTATCAGTCCCGTCAGGGTGAGAACTTTGGTTGTTATGTGGTGAATCAGTTGCATTGATAAGAGATATTGTATTAATTGTTTATTTATGATTTAATATAAACTGTTTGGAGCCAAGGCCCCAAACAGTTTACTGAATGGAATTAGTGAGTAACAATCATCCTCTTAACTGTTGAGAAGTTTTTGGTTTCTCCCATAACAGTAATATGATAGAAGTAAACTCCTGGCAAAATATTTTCAGAATTGAATGTAACATTCTGAACACCAGATTCCTGTGTTTCATCAACAAGTGTAGTCACTAACATGCCCATGTTATTGTATACTTCCACTTTCACCTTTCCTGCTTCAGGAAGTGTGTAGCTAATGGTGGTTGCATCGTTAAATGGGTTAGGATAGTTAACAGCGGTTAATTCAGAACCAACGTTAACATTCTTGTCGGTAGTTACTCCAATGGTTTTCAAATCAATGTCTCCAATTGGTGTAGCTGTGGCATCGGCCAGTTCGGTGTTAACATTTAAGCTGAACAGTTCGGTTCCAACAGGAATTTCACCAAGAATACGTACCCTGATTTGAGCAACAGAGGCCTCAGCTTCCATTTCAACAGCTTCGGTGCTGAACCAGCCAATATTCAGAATACCTGCTTCCTGATTGATGAATACATCATCCTCAGTATAGTTGGTTCCAAGCACTTCGATCAAATCGTTGCGGAAGTTCATCATCAATGAAATGGCACCTATTTCGGCAGCCTGGTCGATGTTGATCGAAATGGTCATCTCGTTGTCAACATTTGTAGTGGCCAATCCTTCATAGTTCAGTTCAATTGCTGATTCAGCCTTAAATCCGGCACTGGTTGGAACATAACTGGCGTTGACATCACCTTCGGCCTCATAATAGAGGTTGATGAAGTTTTTCTTGCCTTCCCAAGGAACATTTGATGAGGTATACTTATGATCAACAGCTCCTGAGAAATACAGATAATCATTTCCACTGTGTGTAAATGGAACATCATCCACATTGGTAGGTGAATTAAATGGTGTGAACCAGGTCATTTCAGGTAAGGTAGTTACCATTCTGCCGGTTACTGCAAAGTTAGGTGCGAACAAGTTCGATGTGCCATTGTCAGGATAACTGCCCAACAGGCCAACTGCACGGTATTTTGCTGTTAAAGCATCCAGCGCGGTAATGGTAGAGGTATTGTTAACATCAGCAACATCATCCGAGTAGTATCCATAAGCAGGAGTATACGTTGTCAAGCCCACCCAGGTATAATTATAGGGAGCCCCGTTGATTTCGATTCCGGTAGCCATCAGCTGAATAGCCAATCCGTCGGTTGCATTTACACCACCCCAGTTATTATAGGTATACGAAGCACCTAAATATGTGGGTGAATTAAGGGGCACTGTACCATGGTAGACCAGACCACCATCCCAAACTTTCAGTACATACTCAGCATCACAACCATAAGTAAGGGTATTGATATCGAAACCAAAATAAGACATCAGGGTGCTATCATTGCCATTGATATCCAATAACAAATTAGGTTGTACATAAGCAGTTTCAAGATCTATTAAAGCTGTTCCTGTATTCCAACACAGGGTGACATAGAAATAATCTTCAGGGAAGGTACCATACAAATCGGTTGGGAAAGGAGAAGGCATGTAAGTTTCAAATGCATTCCAGTACTTCACCTGACCTTCGAGGGTTGGTTGGAGTTTATCTACATGTACATCTAATGCTTCTGCCGAGCAGTCCATTAATCCGTCAACTGAAGCAATAAGCCCTACAATACCATCGGTAGTATAATCATTGTCCCATTGAATAGTCACTGATGTACCAATGTTGGAACCAACAAATACTCCACCTGAAACAGACCATGTATAGGTGATTAAAAGTGGATCGTTGCAAGTAGCACCATCAATTACTGTATAATCGGATGTAGAACAAGCATAAGCCGATAAAGGCCCTGAAATTTCAGGATCAGGGGTTTCGTAGAATATAACCGTGGTATATGAAACGGTAGAACATCCTCCAAGACCGTTGGTTACAGTCCAGGAAAATTCATATTCCCCACACATATCAACCTCAACAGAGGTTAGACTTTGATCCGCAGGGGTAAATACTGCTGTTCCGCCGACGGGTCCGCCGGTTTGTGTCCAGGCAAAGGTTGTGTCCCCGGCACAATACATTGTAAAGAGCCCTTCGATGGGTGTGGTGTAGCCGCAAACTTTTTCAGGAGCAACGATTTCCGTAATAACGGGTTTAGCAAAAAAGTCAACCAATACAGTATTCGACACGGTGCAGGAAGCACCATTGGTTACCCAAAATGCGAATTCATAAGTACCGCATGTATCAACCGTTACGGTTGTATTGTTCGCTGTTTCATCACTAAATACCACTGCACCGGGCCCGCTTACTTTAGTCCATTCAACGGTGGGAGGAGTTCCATTATCACAAGCTACTGCGGTAAAAGTGCCGACCAGATCGGCCAGGTAGTTGCCGGCATCTTCACAAACTTCTTGTGCAGGTCCGGCAGAAACCCCTGTTGGTAAATCATAAAATTTTATGGTCATCTCATCAAATGCACTACAACCAGGGCCATTTGTCACCGTATATCTAAGGACATAGGTTCCACATGCGTCTGCAGTAACACCTACAGTATTGGTATCGGCAGCCACGGGGTCAAATGTGATGGTACCAGAGCCACTAATCTGGGTCCAGGCAACGGTAGCCGTTCCACAAGAAACAGGTTCAAAGCTTCCTGTTACACTGGTACTATACACTCCTGCAACTTCACAAACCTGCTGATCAGCACCGGCATTTACTAAAGTTGGTAAATCGAAGAAGTCAACAGTAACGGTATCAGCAACTATACAATCAAGTCCATTTGCTATCTCCATCCTAAATTTATAGGTTCCACATTGTGAGGCCTCAATAGAGGGTGTTAAAGTGGTTCCGTTAGTAATTGTAGCTGTAACCGGGCCACTAACCTGTGTCCACAATATGGATGTTGTACCACATCCTACATCGGTATAGCTACCACCAAGAACAGTAGTATAACCTAATGTTGCGTCTTCACAAACTTCCTGATCGGTACCCGCGTTCACATTGGTGGGTAAATCGTAGAAATCTACAATTACATCATCAGATGCAACACAATCTCCGTTGGTAACCGTGAAAGTAAATACATAAGTTCCACAAAGAGTAACCTCAACATCAGTAGTGTTGGTTGTTGCAGAAGTAAATGTAGAAGTGCCTGGGCCGGATGTTTGGGTCCATGCAACAGTAGGTGTACTGCCATTGTCACAGCTAACCGTATCAAAACTACCACTTAGAGAAGTACTCAATACCCCGGCAACTTCACAAACTTCTGTTTGATCAGGCCCGGCATTAACAACCGGTGTATCATACAGGTAAAAAGGATAAATTGAATCCGTACTACATCCGGTAGAATTAAATGAAGTCACATGAAGGGTATAATCACCACACAAAGCCATTGGAACTACGGGGGTAAAATTGATTGTTCCGAATTCGCCACCGGTAAAAGGGCCTGCCGGTGTTACATCGATCGAATTAGCGCCATCAGATATGGTCATAGTAACCGTTGTGCCGGGTCCTGAATAACCAAAACTATAAAGCCAATCAAAGGAAATTGTTTCACAACCGGTTGGAGGTATTGTAATATCAACGTTAGGGGTATCGAAGAAAAAAACATCAATTTCGGCAGAAACATAATCGTCCCATATGTAAAGGATTTTGTACCGTCCTGCGGCAGTAGCAGTAAACGCGGCATTATAGTTATATATATCGCCCATTACTCCCAAATCAAAAGTCAACACACCACCTGGGGGGGTAGTGGGGATGGTGGTGGCACTCCAACCGTAAGGTCCGGTTGTTGGCTGAGGCGGACATGAGGGGTCACCACTGGTACCAGCTACAGCAGTATTAAGCGTAGTGTCGCTCACAAAACATACATCATTTTTTGTAATACTGACCGTACAGGTTCCTCTAGTGCCGTCACCGTTTTCGGAAATAACAACAACGGAACCGGCAGCGGCCTGCATCGAAAGGGCTTCGTAGTATCCATCCTGAGTAATCTCGATGGATGTTACGTTGGGGTTGTCCAGAGCCTGAATCAGCTCGGCATTGTTTGCCACCTTCACCTGAATGCCATTTTGTGCAATGGCATACGGGCTTAAGCACAGCAAAAGTGTTGCAGTGAACACCAGAAGTAATAATTTTTTCATAAGAAACAAAATTTAGTTAGTCAAAAGGATTACGTTTATATAATAAGGTTAATTAATCTCAATTTATGTTAACCTGGGTCGGGACAATTATTTTCAAAAAGCTAAAACAGAAAACAAATATAGACAATTTTTTAATAAAAGCAATCTTTTTTATTATTTTATTCATAATAATTACAAATAAACCAAACTCAAGCTATTTATAAAAGTAGCTAACACAAACAAACTCTTAAAAACAATGCCATAAAATGCATGATGATGATAATGAGAACTTAATAGAAATAAAAACATTTACCCTCCTTGTCCATCCTTACGAATTCGTAGTCTATTTTATCCGATACCGTAAAATTATTTCCGGTTATTTTCAACTATTTACCACTTGATGTAACAATAATTTTCGTGACAATTTCCATTACTCCTTAACTCTGTTGCTACCGATCTTCACCCCTTCCTGCCTACCCTGCCTACCCTGCCTACCCTGCCTACCCTGCCTACCCTGCCTATCGGCAGGCAGGCGGCAGGCAGGCGGCAGGCAGGCGGCAGACTGGAATCCCCCAAAGGGGAAAGGCGATTGCGTAGTTTATTATAATGGGTTTGCTTATGGATTGAAAATTGTTGTGTTAATGACTCTTTTGTATTTGGCAATTTACATAAAAAAGAGGATTGTCTTTCCGACTGAGCGAACGCCAGGAGCGAACGGAGGAATCTGATGCCACATCAAGAATACGGTGTTGAATGGAAAGATAAAATAGGCTCCTCCACTACGTAACTCCTCGTGCCTCGTCGTTACTGTGGTCGGAAGGACAAAATAGAACTCCGTAAGAACGGGACAGGCATGGATTGTTATGATGGTTATCAGAACCCCTATCCCCTACCTTCGGCAGGCAGGCTCCCTTTCCCCGAGGGGACCCCGTAAAGCTCCGCAACGGGGCAGGCAGGCGATAAGTTGATTTTTTCGTATGAGGTTTTCTTAGGGATTGGAAATTGTTGTGTTAATGGCTCTTTTGTATTTCGTAAATGACAAAAAAAAGTGGATTGTCATTCCAACTTGATAATATTGTTCTTAATGGCGAACTTGACCAGATCAACCGTGGTTTTCAGGTTGATTTTTTTCATGATGTTATTTTTATGCGTCTCTACGGTGCGTACGCTGATAAAGAGTTTTTCTGCAATGAAGCGGTTCGATTGGCCCTCGGCAAACAATTTTAACACTTCCATCTCGCGGGTGGAAAGGTCTTTTTGACGTTTTTCTTTCTCGGTATTGTCGATGTCTTTATCGCTCAAATAACTTGATAACAAGATATTGGTGATGGTCTTGGCGTAGTATTCAAACCCATTGCGCAAGGTGTAAATGGCTTCCAGCATCTCCGATCGGTTGGTGTCGCGTGCCAGATGGCCTTTTGCCCCAGCTTTGATCATTTTGAGGATAAAAGGCTCGTCGTTGTACATGGACATGATCAGCACTTTGATCCTGGGGAAGCGCTGCATGAGTTGCTTTACTTCTTCTGCATCATTTATATCGGGTTTATACTTTACCAATAGCGAAACATGAACCGGGTCATTGGCATTTTTCAGGATCATTTCTTCGATGGAGGTGGCAGTAAAAGTTACTTCAATATCATCAGCACCAGCCAATAAGGCTTTAATGGCGTCACATACCACGGGGTGTTCGTCTACCAGAGCAACTCTGATCATGGTTTTCTACATGAGTTATCAGGCGAAAATAGCAAATGTTGGCCTGATGGTTTTCGTTTGCAGGTAATATAAAACGATTATAAACAAAAAATTTGTAGTGTCCTGTTTTGTGACATTAATCCATTTCCTGCTTTTCTTTTTCGCAAAACGAATTACTTTTGTGTGAATTAATTTGATTACGAATGACCAAAGGCCAGAACTTTCGCTACATCAGTCTGCTTGAAATTATCAATAAAGTGGACAGAATCCTGCGTCAGAAAAAAAATATCGAACAAACCTTTACCGAAATAGTGAGCACGGTACCGTTTAGCCAGGTGATGGAAGTACCCATTCGTTTGAAGCTAACATTCAACAATGAGGAGTTTAGCTCTCCGGCTTTTGAGAATGAGGTGGTTTGTCAACAACATCATTTTGCCACACTCGCCGGCAATGTCGGAACAATTCAACTTTGCCTTGGATCGGTGCAATATAAGGAAAAGGAGTTAAAGCCTATGGAACAAAATTTTTTGCTCGATAGTCTATTACGAAACATCCAACAGTTCCTGAATTCCACAGAGCGAAACGACCAAAACACCTTCAACCAACTTCATAAAAACACACCTGAAACCAACGGCAAGGTCACTAGCAGTTTTTTACAACGATTTTTAAATGCAAACACCTTTAACAGAGATATATATCATGATTTAATGCCCTACAAAGTGGGCGAAATATTGCTGATTTCAAGTCTGTATGATGCTTATGCCATCGAGCGTGAGGGGCGTTTTACAGAACACATGCTGGGGCAATACGGGCAATTAAATCTCACTTCTTTTCCCAGGATTACTGGAGCAACAAGCCTCGACCAGGCATTACACCTGCTGAACTTTAAGCATTTCGATTTAATCATTTACATGGTAGGAGCAGAAAAAAAAGTTCCACTTACGGTAAGTGAGCAAATCAATAAGGCTTACCCATTTATACCTATTTTTCTGCTGTTGAACAACAGCAGCGATGTATCTTATTATAGTAAGATTTTGCAAAACATTCCCTATATAGATAAACTGTTTACCTGGAATGGGGATGCCAATATCTTTTTCGCCATGATCAAGATGTTGGAGGATAAATTGAATGTGGAAAACGACACACAACTGGGTCAGGTAAGGGTTATTTTGCTGGTGGAGGATTCTCCTGAATATTATTCGCGCTACCTGAGTTTCCTATACAAGGTATTGATGGAACAAACCAAACGGATTATTGATGACGTTAGTACAGATGAACTTTATAAGGTACTCAGAATGAGGGCCAGGCCCAAGATATTGCTGGCCTCTAATTACGAAGAAGCGCTCGAAATAATCGACAATTATCAGGATTACATGCTCTGTTTGGTTACCGATGTAAAATTCGATCGAAACGGCGTTTTGGATGAGAATGCAGGCATTGCCCTCCTTGAATACACGCGAAAAAAACTTCGTAACTTACCTGCCATCTTACAGTCGTCCGACAGCTCCTATGAACCCATTGCCCGGCAGCACAATTCTCTTTTCATTCATAAACAATCCGACACGCTTTATCAAGATCTTGAGAATTTTATCACCAATTATCTGGGTTTTGGTGATTTTGAATTCAAGGACATCAATGGCATCACCATCGCCCGTGCTTCCAATATGCGCGAATTTGAAAAAAACCTGAAAGAAATTTCTGATGAATCGTTGATTTACCATGCCAGCCGTGATCATTTCTCCATGTGGATTATGGCCAGGGGTGAAATCAGGGCGGCCAGCATCATCAACCTGAAAAAAGTAGCCGATTTCAGGGATGCTCATGAATTAAGGCACGATTTACTTCAAATGCTCAAGGAATATCGCAATGAACAATCGTCCGGCAATGTGATTCCCTATGAACCGGGTATGGAAGTGACCGAGGAAAACGTGTACACGCTGGCAGAAGGCTCGTTGGGCGGGAAAGGTCGTGGATTGGCGTTTATCGATGCCCTCATCCATAAATACGATTTCAACCGGTTTATACCGGACATCAGGGTTCGCACACCCAAAACTTTCGTGGTTGGCACTCGTGAATTTGAAATGTTCATCAAGAATAATCAACTTGAAGGGGAGGTTTATACTCAAAAATCGTTTTATTTGCTTAAGAAGCAATTTATAAACGGAGGACTTTCCTCAGCCTTAATGACAAAACTGGAGAGTTTGCTTTCGAATATAACCAAACCCATTGCAGTGCGTTCTTCCGGTTTGTTTGAGGATTCACTCACACAGCCGTTTGCGGGTGTTTTTGAAACCTACCTGCTCCCAAACAACCATCCGGATATTAAAGTCAGAACCCAACAAACTGCTGATGCCATTAAACTGGTGTTTGCATCGGTTTATAGCACCAATGCCAAAGGTTATGTAAAAGCCATCGACTATAAAATTGAAGACGAAAAAATGGCGGTTGTTATCCAGGAAGTGGTAGGCAATCAGTTCGATAACTATTATTATCCCCATATAAGCGGAGTGGCACAATCGTATAATTTTTACCCTTTTGCCCACATGAAACCGGAAGAAGGGTTTGCCATAATGGCTCTTGGTTTGGGACGGTATGTGGTTGATGGTAACAAAGCCTATCGGTTCTCACCTCACTATCCCGGAACGGAAATCAATTCCACGAAAGATCAATTCCGCAATTCCCAGGTAAACTTCTATGCCGTGGATTTAAACAAGCAAAACCTGAATTTGCTTGAAGGTGAGATGGCCGGCTTAGCTGAGCTGGATATTGAAGTTGCTGAATACCATGGATCACTAAAGCATTGCGTTTCCGTTTATCATGCTGAAAGCGACAACATGTACCCCGGACTCTCAAAGACCGGACCACGCATAGTAAATTTCGCAAATGTCGTGAGATACAACTATATCCCTTTGGCAAAAACCATCGAATTGGTACTGGGGTTAGGAAAGGATGCCATGGGCAATGCAGTTGAAATTGAATTTGCTGTTGATTTGGAAAAAGATGACCACAATAGGGCCTCATTTTATATCCTTCAGATAAAACCACTTATTTCCAATACCATGGAATGCCAGATCGATCTGGAAGAGGAGGATAAAGATTCCATCTTATTATATTCTGAAAAGGGAATGGGCAATGGCATTGTTGATGATGTTACCGATGTTATTTATGTTGATTTAAACAAATTTGACAAGACAAAAACACAGGAAATGGCCCTGGAAATTGAAAGTCTAAATCAATACATGATAGAACAAAAACGAAAATACGTGTTGATAGGCCCGGGAAGATGGGGCACCCGTGACCGATGGATCGGTATTCCGGTTAAATGGCACATGATCTCCAATGCCCGTGTGATTGTTGAAACCGCTATGGATGATTTTCCTCTTGAGGCTTCTTCCGGATCTCACTTTTTTCACAATGTAACCAGCATGAGCGTGGGATATTTCACTGTTCAACCAGAACTATCAACGAGCTATATTAACTTCAAAATGCTGGATGATCAACTACTAGTCTACCAGGGTGAATATTTTAAACACATCCGGTTTAAAACACCCGTGAAAATAAAAATGGACGGCCGCAAGCGGATTTATCTGATCAGTGTTTAACATCATCAAACCCCATTAGATAGTTGACCTATCATTATTCAGACTTAGTATAAATTTTGGGCCCCTCCATTCAAGTTGTCCAACATTTAGTAATTTTCGCACTTTAACCAGATTAAGTGCAAACGTATGAGAATTTCCAGGAAGAAAATCAGTCTGCAAGCAGTTGAAACGCCTGATGTCAACATTTCTCTTATCAATCCGATCATCCAAAAGTACCAGGGTAAAAAAGGCAATTTGATACCTGTGCTTCAAGGTGTTCAAAGCCTTTATGGGTACGTGCCGCGTGAAGCGTTTATCAGGCTCAACGAGGAAATGGGGCTTAAGCTAAACGAGATGTATGGTGTGGCTACGTTTTATGCCCAGTTCAGGTTGAGCCCTGTGGGTAAACATATTATTAAGGTATGCCATGGCACAGCTTGTCACGTCCAAAATGCCACAAAAATTACCGAAGCCCTTGTGACGGAGTTGGGCGTTAAAGACGGGCATACCACCGAAGATGGGTTATTTACCCTTGAGTCAGTCGCCTGCCTGGGATGTTGCTCTCTGGCACCGGTCATGATGGTCGACAATGAAACTTTCGGCAGTTTAACTGGCAAAAAGGCTGCCAGGGTAATCAAAGAGCTTCGCCGGAAAGAAACCCAACCGTAACTACCCCATAGGAGAGTTTGGCCTTCTTCAAAATAGAAAAATGTAAATGTGATAAAGAGTTACAGATGAAAAAACAGATTATTGTCGGGTTGGGAAGTTGTGGCATTGCTGCCGGTGCGGGCAAGGTATATGCCAGGGCCCAATCACTGATCGAAGCAGGAAACACCGATGTCCTTCTTAAACAAACCAGTTGTATTGGAATGTGTTATAAGGAGCCGCTGGTAGAAGTGGTGGACGATCGGGGTCATTACCTCTATGGCAGCGTTGATGTAAAGAAACTGGAAGAAATTTTCGAAAAACACATAAGAAATGGTGAAGTAATCGATGAATATGTGGTGGAGTCGGATGTGATACAGGGTCACGAATCGCATTACTTTGCCGGACAGGTAAAAATTGCCTTGCGTAACTGTGGTTATATGGATCCCGAATCCATCGAAGAAGCCGAACAACGCCAAGCCTATGAGGCTATCCGGAAAATAGCTACTGAGCATGTCAGCTCTGAGGAGGTAATACAAACCGTGCTTGATTCCGGTCTAAGAGGTCGCGGAGGCGGAGGATTTCCAACAGGACTAAAATGGCGCTTTGCACACAACAGCCAAAGCGATGAAAAATATATTATCTGTAATGCAGATGAAGGCGACCCGGGTGCTTTTATGGATCGTTCCCTGCTGGAAGGCGATCCACATGCTATCCTCGAGGGAATGATCATTGGTGCCTATGCCATGAATGCTACCAGTGGTGTGATTTATTGCCGGGCCGAATATCCACTGGCCATCAAGCGCTTGAATATCGCCTTACAACAAGCCCGCGAAAAAGGTTACCTGGATAAAAATATACTGGGCATTGAAGGTTTCGATCTGGACATCATCGTAAAAGAAGGAGCCGGAGCATTTGTTTGCGGTGAAGAAACAGCCCTCATCGCATCGGTTGAAGGAGAACGGGGGATGCCCCGTAAACGCCCGCCATTCCCTGCCGAAAGGGGCCTTTGGAACAAACCTACCAACATCAATAACGTAGAAACTTTTGCCAACATCCCCTATATTTTGCTTCATGGTGCCGATGCATATAATAAGTACGGTACTGAAAAAAGTAAAGGCACCAAAGTTTTTGCCCTTACCGGGAAAGTAAAACATGGAGGCCTGGTGGAAGTGCCCATGGGAGTTTCTATCCGTGAGATTATCTTCGATCTGGGTGGAGGAATTCAGGAGAACAAAAAATTTAAAGCCGTCCAACTGGGAGGTCCTTCCGGCGGATGTATTCCCGAATCACTCATCGACACCAAAGTGGATTACGATTCTGTAAATGCCACCGGAGCCATCATGGGCTCGGGTGGTATGGTGGTGATGGATGAAACAACCTGTATGGTAGACATGGCCCGTTTTTTTCTCAATTTCACCCAGGAAGAATCTTGTGGCAAATGTACCTTTTGCCGCATCGGAACCAAGCGCATGCTTGAAATTCTTACCCGCATCACGCAAGGAAAAGGAAAAGAAGGAGATATCGAATTGTTGCAAGAGCTCTCGCAACAAATCAAAGACGGGTCGCTTTGCGGATTGGGACAGACTGCTCCCAACCCTGTGCTCACCACCATCAAGTATTTCCGTGATGAATATGAAGCCCACATCAATGACAAACGTTGCCCGGCTATCAATTGCAAGGCACTGCTTACTTACGAAGTGATTGCTGAAAATTGTACGGGTTGTACCGTTTGCGCCGTGAAGTGCCCATCAAGCTGTATCGATGGCTCCCGCAAGGAAATTCATTTTATCAACCAGGAATTATGTATCAAGTGTGGTGAATGTTTTGCCGGATGTAATTTCGAAGCCATCAGGGTTTATTAGTCAACACATTAAACTGAAGTAAACTATGAGTGAAATCATCAACATAAAATTAAACGGGAATGTAGTTTCAGGAACTAAGGGGGAATATATCCTGGAGGTAGCGCGACGTAACAACATTAAAATTCCAACACTGTGCCATGATCCCCGGCTGGATCCATTTTCGTCCTGTTTTGTGTGTGTTGTGGAAATTGAAGGCCTGCGCGGATTGCATCCCAGTTGTTCAACCCGCATCCAGCCCGGGATGAACATCATCACCGACAGTGAAAAAGTACATCAATCGCGCCAGACAGCACTCGACCTGATCATGAGCAACCACTATGCCGACTGCCAGGCCCCCTGCATTCAAACCTGTCCGGCCAACGTGGATGTACAAGGCTATATATCCCTCATCGACAAAGGATTGTATCATGAAGCCGTGGCCCTGATCAAAGAAGTAAACCCGTTGCCCGCCATCTGTGGTCGGGTTTGTGTGCGTCCGTGTGAAGCTGCCTGCCGGAGAAATCTGATGGATGAAGGCACTCCTGTGGGCATCGATTACATGAAACGCTTTGCCAGCGACTGGGATCTGGAATCCAACAACCATTTCAAACCTGAAATAGCACCTTCATCAGGTAAAAAAATCGCCATTATCGGAGCAGGACCAGGCGGATTGTCTGCAGCCTATTTCCTGCAACAGAAAGGACATCAGTGTGATATCTTTGAAGCCGGGCCAAAACCGGGAGGTTGGTTACGTTACGGAATCCCCGAATATCGCCTGCCAAATAATCTGTTGGACAAAGAAATTGAGACGATTACTGAACTGGGGGCCAACATATATTGTGGGAAAAATTTAGGCGTCAATCTGTCGTACGCAGAAATCACAAAAGAATACAATGCTACCATTCTAACCATTGGTTCGCAAAAAGGCACCTTAATAGGAACGCCCGGTGATGATGCGGAAAATGTGTATTCAGGCATCGATTTCCTGAAAAACATGGAGATAACCGGCAAGCCTGCTGATTTTACCGGAAAGAAAATTATTGTGGTGGGTGGTGGAAACACAGCCATGGACTGCTGCCGGACTTCCATCCGTTGTGGCAGCACCGATGTTAAAGTGGTGTATCGCCGTACTGAAAAGGAAATGCCTGCCAACCCCATCGAAATCCACGAATCGAAGCTCGAAGGAGTGGAATATTTGTTTCTGAACAATCCTGTACAGGTAAATAAAGATGCCGAAGGCAAGCTGAAATCGGTCACCTTAATAAAAATGGAACTGGGCGAGCCCGATGCTTCGGGCCGAAGACGTCCTGTACCAGTGGAAGGTTCTGAAACTAACCTGGAGGTGGATATTATCCTGGCGGCCATAGGGCAAAAAACAGATGTGAATTTTATCGATGACATCAATAAATATGCTACTGAAGGACAACTAGCGGTAACCCGTTGGGGAGATATTGAAGCCAATAAAAATACCCTTCAGACCGGAATTCCCAACGTATTTGCCGCCGGTGACGGCGTAACAGGCCCGGCCACCATCATCGAAGCCATCGCCCAGGCCAAAAAAGCGGCTCTCTCCTGTCATCAATTCCTGAGCGGAGAAGGACTGACTCCTCACAAAAGGCCTTTCCTGAGCAAAAAGGACCATTTCAAAAAGCAAATCCCGGCAGATTATGTCGAGAGTTATGTTCACCAAACACGGGAAGAAATGCCCACCCTCGATCCTGATAACCGCCTCAACTTTAAAGAAGTGGAGCTGGGATACGCAGATGAAACAGTGGCCAGGAATGAAGCCCAGCGTTGTCTGGAATGTGGTTGCCAGGAGTTTTTACACTGCGATCTGCAAAAATATTCGGATGAATACGGTGTGAATCAGGAGAAATTTGCAGGTGATTTTAACGAATACCGCATTGATTTCTCACATCCTTATATAGAAATCGACAGCAACAAATGCATCCTTTGTTCGCGTTGTGTACGAATCTGCAGCGAGCTGGCAGGCGACAATGCTCTGGGCTTGGTAAACCGGGGGTTTAAAACTTATGTGGCTCCCAGCCTGGGCAGCAAACTCACCGATACCCATTGTCAATCGTGTGGATTGTGCATCGACACTTGCCCGACAGGTGCTATTTCAGAGAACTTCCTGTTTAAACCGGGCCCCGTGAAAGAGAACGCGTTGGAGGCCATCGATAACTATGGTTCCGAAGGTGTGAGCATGAACCTGATGTCGTATAAAAACAATTTCGTGATGAGGGTTGAAGGGCGTCCCGGTCTGGTAAACGAAAAAGGAAGTATCGGCCGAAAGGCGAAATTTGGTTACCGTTACCTCAATTCTTCTTCCAGGATTAAAACTCCCATGCTCAAAAAAGGCAATGCGTTTGAACCCATTACCTTCGAAGAAGCTTATGAGCTGATTGAGAAAAATATTAAAGCGTCCACCCCCGAACAAACAGCTTTGTTTGCCGGGGCACGTCTTACCAACGAAGAAATATACCTGATTCAGAAATGGGCACGAAAGGGAATCAAAACACCCTATATTGCCAACTTCCATTACATGGGCAGAGGTAGCGGATATGCAATCAACTCACAAAAAAATGTTCCGTTTAACCAATTGGAAGGAGGTTCCAGGATTTACCTATTTGGTGCCGAGCTTGCTGAAGATCACGATTATGTTGGCTTTTTGGTGAACAATGCCCGGGTTAAAAAGGGAGTAAAAGTGGAATTGATTTCTACCAACTCCAATCCAGGCTCATTACATAAAGTGGATAACCATCTGGTCATAAAGGATTATTACTCCTTTGTGAAAGCGGCCAACATGTACCTGGTAAAAAAAAGGTTGCAAAACCAGATGTATATCAGTGCCAATACAACAGGCTTTGAGGAGTATGTAAAACCCATTCATGAATGGGTTTTACATGACATGTGCCTCAAAGCCGGGGTCTCCACGGATGAGCTCGAAACATGGGCCCGTGCTTACAACGATGAGATGAATGCCGTGCTTGTTTTCTCGGAAAAGTACATCACCGTCAACACCAGCCGTGAATTGTATAACCTGGCCATGATCACCGGGAAACTGGGCAAAACTTCTAGCGGATTGATGCCACTCAAAGAGAAAAACAACGCTCAGGGTTTGTTCGATATGGGAGCGTTTGGCTGTATAGGAACAGGAGGTGTTGATATCCCGAGAGGCGATCGACCAAAGATGAAAGAGCAACTTCGCCGCAAGACCTTTAACAATATACTCATCTTTGGTGAAGATCCTGTTGGAACCGCAGTAAATAAATCCGAAGTAACGGAATGGCTTGGTGACTTACCTTTTATGGTTGTTCAGGATTATTTTATAACAGAAACGGCCAAACTGGCGCATCTGATCTTACCTGCTTCATTCCCGATAGAATCAGCGGGAAGTTTTACCAATACGCAAAAAATATTGCAACAATTCGACCGTCAAATCGAACCAAAGATTGGCCAAACAAACCTCGATCAATTGATATCACTTGGAAAACATTTTGACCTAAATGGTGTGGCAAATGCCGGTGACGTGTTTTCTGAAATCATTGGGCATCTACCCATTGTGGAAGATCAACCCATCGCATTTATGCCCACCGAAAGCGATTCGCCACAGCGCCTGTTTAACCACGGATGCGATTACCTGATGAAGCGATTCGATGATGAATTTGCAGAAGCTTTCAAAAGATACTAACCCATAACACAAAAAACATGGCAGATCTGAGTACAAGATACCTGGGATTAAACTTACGCAACCCGCTGGTGATAGCCAGTTCGGGTCTCACCGATTCGGTACATAAAATCATTGAACTGGAGAAACACGGTGCCGGAGCCATCGTGCTGAAATCGTTGTTCGAGGAACAAATTCTGATGGAAGCCGATTACCGGGTGCGCAAGGCAGAAGAACATGGTGGGTTGTTCGTAGAGTATAGCGAAACATTTGATTACGCAGATGTTCATGTGAAGGAGCAGGAAATTGGCAATTATCTTGGTTTGATTGAAAAATCAAGGAACGAAGTCCACATTCCGGTGATTGCCAGCATCAACTGTATGTCGTCGATGGAATGGACCAGCTTCGCAACACGCATGGAAAAAGCAGGGGCAAATGCACTGGAGCTGAACATTTTTGTGATGCCATTCAATATGAAAAATTCATGCGAGAGCAACGAGAAAACCTACTACCAGGTGCTTCAAAAGGTGAAAAAAGCCGTTCGTATTCCGGTGGCTGTAAAAATCAGCCCCTATTTTAGCAACCTGGGTCGGGTGATCATGGGTTTGGAAGAAAACAAGGCCAACGGAGTGGTTTTGTTTAACCGGTTTTCAAGTCCGGATATCGATATCAACAACATTAAAATGACCATAGCTGATGTAATAAGTTCGCCGGTGGAAATGGCCAATTCGTTGCGTTGGGTGGCACTGATGGCCAAGCGCGTCAATATTGATTTGGCTGCCACCACAGGCATACACGATGGCGAAGCGGTGGTTAAACAACTGTTAGCCGGAGCCACCGTGGTCCAGATGGCCTCAGCCATCTATAAAAACGGACCGACTTATATTGAAAAAGTGCTTGCCTTTGTCTCTGACTGGATGGATGAAAAAGGCTTTGAAACCCTGCACCAGTTTCGCGGAAAGCTCAGCCAGGCAAAAAATATCAATCCGGAAGTATATGAAAGACTTCAGTTTATGAAGTATTTTAGTGATTATAAGTAAACCTATTGCTTAAAGCACGTACCAAAACACTGCTACAAAATGACACAGGCTGCCCAACAAAACAAACAGATGAAAAATGGCGTGATTGTATGGTATTGTATGCCAAATGTAAAAAAAGGCTCCAACGATATAGGCAACACCACCCGCCATCAGCCACATTAATCCCCCGATCAATAAATTACGAAACAAAGGCAAATGGCTATCAGGATGATCAATCCCATCAGCACATAGCCGATAAGGGAGGCCACATCGTAACGACCGGTAAAAAACAACTTGAGTACTTCTTCACGATCAGAATATTTCCGGGCAATGGGCTTCAATTGACTTTTATTTGCAAAGATAACGACACCAATACCTGAATTGTACGCTACTAAACGGATTTAAGAAAATAATCCCACAAGTTATCTGAAGGTGGAGGCGCCAGCACAGAAATCAATTCATGACTTACCGGATGGATAAAACTTAATTTTCGGGCATGCAAACTGATGGAAGCATCGGGGTTACTGCGTGGAAATCCATACTTAAGGTCACCTTTAATCGGGCACCCGATGGATGCCAGTTGTGCCCTTATTTGATGGTGTCTACCAGTAATCAGCTCAATCTCTATCAAATGATAATCCTGGCTTGAGGCCATCAATCGGTAATTCAACACGGCTTTTTTGCTGTTGGGCACTTCCCCGGGATACGGGTAAGATTTGTTCTGCTTCTCGTTACGAACCAGGTAATGTTCCAGCGTTCCTTGTTCAGGTGAGGGAGGGCTTTTCACGATGGCCCAATAAATCTTGTGCATTTCATGGTTTTTTACCAGGAAATTCATCCGCGAAAGCGCTTTGCCGGTACGTGCAAACACAACGGCTCCGCTCACCGGACGGTCTAGCCGATGGATGACGCCCAAAAAAGCATCGCCCGGTTTTTTGAATTTTTCTTTTATATACTGTCTAACCGTTTCGCTCAATGGCTCATCCCCGGTTTTATCTCCCTGAACGATCTCTGACACCAGCTTATTGACAATAATCAGGTGGTTATCTTCATAAAGTATCCTTCCTTCTAAAGCCCATGGGCTGGGAATGTCTGTCATGTTTTCAAAGATTCAAGAGTTAATTGCCAAAAAGCAGTTTAGTATTGCTCTTTGCTATTGGGGAAGCTTACCGATTTCACATCATCGATATATCCTTCGAAAGCTTTAATCATCTCATCGTGTAGGTTGGCATACCGGCGAATGAACCTGGGAGAGAAATCCTGATTGATGCCCAGCATGTCATGAAGTACCAATACTTGTCCGTCAACCTCACTACCGGCACCAATGCCTATGGTTGGAATAGATAAAGATTTGGTTACTTCAGCAGCAAGGCTTGCAGGTATTTTTTCTAAAACCAAGCCAAAACAGCCGGCTTTTTCCAGAATCTGAGCATCGCTTTTTAGTTTTTCAGCCTCTTTTTCCTCAGTAGCCCTCACTACATAAGTACCAAATTTATTGATCGACTGGGGTGTAAGTCCCAAATGGCCTAAAACCGGGATTCCGGCAGACAGTATCCTGTCAATGGATTCCACAATTTCCTGACCGCCTTCCAGCTTAATACCGTTAGCTCCTGATTCTTTCATGATCCGGATTGCTGAGTTTAAGGCTTCCTTGGAATTTCCCTGATAAGCACCAAAAGGCAAATCCACTATGACCAGCGCTCTATCCACGGCCCGCATCACCGAAGAGGCATGATAGATCATTTGATCGAGGGTGATGGGCAGGGTGGTTTTGTGCCCGGCCATCACGTTTGATGCAGAATCGCCCACCAGGATCACATCAATGCGGGCCTCGTCCAACAAACGGGCCATGCTATAATCATATCCGGTAAGCATGGCAATTTTTTCCCCTTTTTTCTTCATTTCCTGAAGCACGTGGGTTGTAATTTTTGGTAATTCTCGTGTTGTGTTCATGCTATGTAGCTTTTAACAAGGCAGCAAATGTAGACAAAATGAATCAGTGAAGGGGAAATTTTGAGGTAAATCGGATTAATAACAAGAAGCCAGGAAGATGGAAGATGTTCACCTGGGAACTGATTATGAATGATTTTACTTCATATCAGGAAAGAAAAACCCCTGCTTTTTTCACCACTTTAGAAGTTGCCCCGGTGTGTTGGCGAATATAGTTTTGAGCGATCTCCCCTGCTGTTTTTCTTTCATCATCGTTATTCAACAAATTTGAAATCACCTCAACACCTTCTTTCTCGGAGGAAATGGCGTACCCACCTCCTATGTTTTTTAAATCGACCGCTTCTTTAAATCGAAGATGATTGGGACCAAAAACAACGGGAATCCCATAGGCGGCCGCTTCGGGCAGGTTGTGAATACCAACGCCAAATCCACCACCGATGTAAGCTAAATCGGTATAAGGATAGAGTTGTGACAACAAACCGATGGTGTTCACCACAAGGATCCTGCTGTTTTCGGGGATCACATCAGACATGTTGGTGAACAATACGGGATTAAATGCGGAAAATTTTTTCTGGATGGAAACAATGTGGTTATCATCCACCAGATGCGGGGCAAGCAAAAGTTTTACATCCGAAGAGGTGTTTTTTAACACTTCCAGTAACAGGTTCTCATCCACTGGCCAGGTGCTTCCTCCGGCTATCATGGTTGAGTTTTGTTTAAAAAGCTCAATATGTGGAAATTTCCGTACTTTTTTTGACAATGCCATCACCCGGTCGAATCGGGTATCTCCGGCCACATCCACCTGATGAATTCCTGCCTTATTAAGTAATTCTGCCGAAAGTTCATCCTGCACAAAGAAGAAAGTGATTTTATGAAGGCGATTGCGGAACCACCCTCCCCACCACTGAAAAAAGTATTGAGAGGGTCTGAAGATAACAGATAAAAAGACCATGGGAACTTTTTTCAGGTAAATGGCATCGATGTAGTTAAACCAAAACTCATATTTAACGAAAACCACCAAAGCCGGATGTAAATGTTCCACCAACTCACGGGCATTTTTTTTGGTGTCGATTGGCAAATAATACACCCAATCAGCCTGGTCGTAATTTTTTCTTACTTCATAACCTGAGGGCGAAAAAAAAGTAAGCAGTATTTTTATTGCCGGAAACTCGTTCTTAAGTGCTTCAATTACAGGCCTCCCCTGTTCAAATTCGCCCAGACTGGCGCAGTGAAACCACACAATCGGCTGGCTGGTAACCACTTCTCGCTTTATCCTGGCAACAAGCTGTTTGCGGCCACTCACCCATCGCCTGGCTTTTGGACTAAACAGGGTAGCCAGGTGTGCACCAAATGAATAGAAATAAATAAAAAGTTGGTAAAACCCGTACATGCTTAGTTGTAGTAGTATTTTTCAGGGGCACGGTTATAAATGGGCAGTATCCAGCCTACTTTAATTCCATAAAATAAATCCAGGTGGTTGCTGTTGTCCTTTCTCATTTCATCAAAAATCCAATCGCGTTGGCTCTTTGTAAACCCCTGGACAAATTCAAAACCTGCATAGAAATTCAGCAGTTTAGAATTGCCCATGTAAAAATACCCTATAAATTCAGTTACAGAAACACCACCTGTCAGCCGATCATATCCCCTGGCATAGTCATCCACCATCTGAGGGGCTGTTTTGTGCTGGTTGTCGATTTTCATGCGGTGCAGCAGCAGGCCTACCCCAGCCGTAATCATCAATCCTGAGTTTGGGTTTACCATCAAGACAGGCAGAATTTTACCTGTCGAAAAAGTAATATTGTAACCCCTTTCGTATAAAGAATACAAAGCATAGGTTCCATTACCATCGATGATATATTCATCATTTGTATAAACCATTCTCAAAATCGAATCCGAATTTTTGATTTTGTTCCCGAAAATAAAGTTGGCATCCAGCGACCAAAGCCAGTTGTGGCTGGTTTTATACTTAAAACCTCCACCAATGGTGGAATTATTTCCATACTGTTTGGCCAAATCACCACCAGGAATTTGATATGAATAGCTGATGGATGGCATAAAGGCCGAAATCACCGAATCGGACGCATTAATCTGCGAATAAGAAACCTTAAAAATAAATGCCAGAAATATCAGAACACCTAACCTTCTATACATAACTCCATAAATTTGTTGCAAATATAACCTGAATATCAGCGTTCCTTGCAGTTATCCTTCAATAACTGAATTTTCGGCTAAAAATTATGTTTCATCTGGCCAATTAGCTTACTTTATCTATATTTGCACCCTGTTTGTGAATTTATTAACATTAAGAAAACACACATGATTAAACACAACATGGTCGACCTGGTTGGCCAATACAAAAAAATAAAACCAGAGGTGGATCAAGCCATCCTCGAAGTGTTGTCGAATGCATCTTTTATCAACGGACCGGCTGTACAAAAATTCCAAAAAAACCTGGAAACATACCTGGACGTTAAGCATGTAATTCCCTGTGCCAACGGCACTGATGCCTTGCAGGTAGCCCTGATGGCGCTCGATTTAAAGCCGGGAGATGAAGTCATCACAACTTCCTTTACCTTTATCGCCACCGCAGAAGTGATCGCATTGCTTCAACTCACTCCTGTTCTGGTAGATGTTGATCCAATTACTTACAACATCGATCCCGAGGCCGTTGAAAGAGCCATTACTCCAAAAACAAAAGCCATCATCCCCGTGCACCTGTTTGGACAATGTGCCGACATGAATGCCATTATGGAGATTGCCAAAGCACATAACCTGTACGTGATTGAAGACAATGCCCAGGCCATTGGTGCTGAGTTTACTTTTCCGGACGGTACTGTTAAAAAGGCAGGCAGCATAGGTGATATTGGTTGCACCTCGTTTTTCCCCTCGAAAAACCTGGGCGCTTATGGCGATGGTGGAGCTATTTTTACCAACAGCGATGAGCTGGCAGCCAAGATACGGGTTGTGGTCAATCACGGCATGACCGTTCGTTACTACCACGACCTGGTGGGTGTGAACTCACGTCTTGACAGCATTCAGGCAGCCATCCTCGACATCAAACTAAAACATCTGGATGAATATGGTGCAGCGCGTTTAAAAGCCGCCAACTATTACAATGAGGCTTTTTCGAAAACAGATAAAATTGCCTATCCAAAAACGGCTTCTTTTACCAACCATGTTTTCCATCAGTACACACTTGTACTGAACGGAGTCGACCGTGACGGGCTTATGAAACACCTGAACGACAGAGGTATTGCCTGTGCAGTTTACTATCCGGTACCGTTGCACATGCAAAAGGCCTATCTCGATCCACGGTATAAAGAAGGCGACTTCCCGATTACAGAACAATTGAGTAAAACGGTGATGTCGCTTCCTATTCATACCGAGCTCACCGAAGAAACCTTAAAAGAAATTACGGAGGCCGTTCTTGAGTTTGTAGGGAACTAAGCTCAGGCAAACATCATAAAAGCCGGGTTTTTTGCTCATGTGCAGGAATCCGGGTTTTTTTTGACCCGCCGGGTTGAAAAAAACCCTGCGGGTCGGAGGAACTATATAGTCGTTAAATCAGGCAATTACGAAGTAAAACAAATTAATATACAATAGGCTAGCGACAATTGACGCTATGCGGATGCTGCCCACAATTGCAGGAAAAAATCGCTTCGCTTACAGAATAAATTCTTTTTGATTACATTTGAAACATGAATATTGTTGAAAACAAAATACTATCACAAATAAAGAGAATTGTCAGAGAGCAAGAGCCTTCTGCTAAAATATATT
>Ga0210039_1001277_pt1 | contig 23739 bp, 14 predicted proteins | sample CryGeyCG2114_250_3_FD_185460 | JGI IMG/M metagenome (GOLD analysis project Ga0210039, IMG submission 185460) | Groundwater microbial communities from aquifer - Crystal Geyser CG17_big_fil_post_rev_8/21/14_2.50 (SPAdes) (version 2) | ecosystem: Environmental > Aquatic > Deep subsurface >...
AAAACTCTAATATCATAATGCGTAATTTGAATTAGTTAGTCTTATCAACTTAATCCGGATAGCCGGCTGCAAGCAATAAGAACATTCAATCCCATAATCTGTTTAATAACGATTTGTTTTACTAAAACTATGAGGCTGCCTAAAAGAAACTGTTCCATTTTTAACCTTCCCAGGAGAGTCGGGAATTTTATTTCAAATGAAAGAAATGTATGCCCTCTTGAGCAGGCATTACATCTTCATACGAAAGAACTTTTAGACAACCTCATATCATTCACACATTGCATAAAGAACTATTTACTTAATAATTCTAAACACAATTCTTCTGTTCATCGCTCTGCCTTCTTCAGTCTCGTTGTTCGCTATAGGATTTCCTTTGCCGTAACCAACTGTCGAAAGTCTATCTGGAGCTATACCTTGAGAGGCAAGATAATTTTTAACTGTCTGTGCTCTTTCTTCCGAAAGCTGCTGGTTATACTCAGCGGTGCCGATATAATCAGTGTATCCTTCAATCTCAACATTAACATTAGGATTGTCGTTTAATAACTTAACGGCTTTATCAAGTACAGTGTAAGACTCAGGTAATAGGTCTGATTTATCGAAAGCGAAATTCACACCTACCAGAACCAATCTATCCTCAGAAATTGCATAAATGTATTTATCAACAACAACTTCCTTAATAACTTCTTTTGGTATATGATTCTTAATCATCTCTTCAATTCTATCGTAGTTGGTCATATCTTTCATTTCCTGGGTGATACCCTCACAGCATGGCTCGCACTGCTTTGATTGTTCACCATGACCAAATAAGAAATTAACGCCAGCGCTAAGAACTAAGTAAGTATCACGTCCATTCAATTCATCAGGAACAGGAACAATAGAGCCATCAAGCTCTGAATTGTTTGTAACATGATAACCGAACTCTGTAACTATATTCCAATTTGAATTTATTTTGAAATCGGCGCCAGCGCCAATATTCAATTGTGAACCGAATTTGTTATTATCGTTAAAAGCTGTTTGTCCGTTAGTTATTGTTTTAAAATTTCCTCCAACTCCGGCGAACAGGTAAGGTGAAACCGGTGCACAAGGGACAAGATAATAAAGCAAATCAAGGTCGCCTGTCATAAGGTTTGTTGATTCTTTTACCAAATTAAAGGACGCATCGTTATATTGCCCTTCGAGGTGAGCATAACCGGCTTTTAATCTTAATCCAACATGTTCAGAAAAATTTCGTTGGATAGAAAGATATGCTCCGTAATTAGAATTTAAGGATGTTATATTTACCGAGTAAAATCTCGGAAAGCTTAAGCCTCCGCCGAATGCCCAGCTCTCGGTTACTGTTTGTGCTTGAGAAACACCAATGCCAATTGTTAACATCAATGCAAGCGTCATTAAAAAATTTTTCATTTCATGTTTCCTTTTATATTTTTTGAAATATCGAAATACTTTTGACTCAATACTATTACAATTCTTTTCTTTTATTCTCTAAACCAGCGCGCTTTTTTGTGCACTCATTTTGAAAATATAAGGTGAGGAGATCTAATCTCCTCACCTCAACCGCACTACCTTATTTTAAGGCAGGGGCACGTTAATAATGGTGTTTACTAATGTAACTGAAGCGTTAAGGCTCAGTGCTCTACCGTTCAATGTTGTTAATTCAACAACGCCTGCAGTAGAGAAAGTAACACCTGCATAAGAGATTATGGTTCCAGCCATCGTGCCGCCGCCTGCTCCATTTATTGTGGCTGCACTGCCAACCTGCCAGTAAACGTTTTTAGCTTTTGCACCGTTTACAAGAATGATACTACGGGCTTGTCCGGCTAATCCAACTGTTAAGGTTTGTGCCATCTGGAAGACCCATACAGCATTTGGATTACCTTGCGCATCAAGTGTAAGGTCGCCATTAGTTATTTTAAATGTACCCGAAGCAGATGTATAAGTTCCGGGAGCTAAAACTAAACCACCCAATTCGCCAGCGCCTGGATCAGGACCTGCCGGAAGCCCGGCGAGGAAGTTGAATGCGTTTGTGGCATCGGCTAAAGCCTGCTGTGCTATCGCAAATTTTGCCGGAGTGCCCGGAGCCGGAGGAGCGCAGAATACTGTTCCGGTTACAAATCCAATATTTAGAGGCGTTTCAGTAAATACGTTTCCGCCGCCATCATGGAATCCGGTAACTAAAGTAGAAGCTGCTGTTGTTCCAATATCTCCGTTAACTACCGTAAAGATTCCCTGGTTGGTCATACCGGCGCTGCCGCCAAATCCTCCGAATGGCGCTGCGCCACCAAGGTCTATTGATGGACCGGCTGCATCAAATCTTGCTACTAATGTTCTGTTACCCGTTATAATAAATTGATAATTTGCATTTGTAGAGACGATTGTTCCGCCCTCTGTCCAGTTGGTAAATGTAAAACCAGCATTTGGTGTTGCGGTTACCGTAACACTGCTGCCAGAATTATACGTGCCTGTTCCAGACTGAGTAACAGCTCCGCCGGCAGCCGGATTGGCTGATAGCGTTACAGTATATTGTAGAACGGTAGAAACAAAGTTTGCTACCAAAGTTCTGTTTCCACTTATTGTAAATGTATAACTTGCATTTGTAGATACTTCAATTCCGCCTTCTGTCCAGTTAGTAAATGCAAATCCAGCATTTGGGTTTGCGTTTACTGTTACTATCGAGCCTGAATTAAATGTACCGCCTCCGCTTGTAGTGCCGCCAAGAGCCGGATTTGATGATAAAGTAATTATATACTCTATAGCTGCAAAGTTTGCAACTAAAATACGGTTTGCGTTTATTGTAAATATATAGCTTGCATTTGTAGATACTTCAACTCCGCCTTCTGTCCAGTTAGTAAACGTAAATCCAGGATTCGGTGTTGCGTGTACTGTTACTGTCGCGCCAGCGTTAAATGAACCGCCTCCACTTGTAGAACCGCCTAAAACGGGTAGTGATGACAGTGAGACTGTATAAGTGTTACCGGTTGTAAAACTCCAAACTTTATTTTCAGCCAGAGTATTACCTGTTAAATCCTCAGCATCAGTTGTAATCGTTGCTGTGTAGGTTGTAAACGGCGCTAAATTATTTGATGGCGTATAAGTTGCCGTAGTGCCAAAATAGCTTACAGTGCCGGATACAAATGTTAATCCTTGCATTAAAGTAAATGTTGCCGTTGTAATAGTTGAGGCATTCATTGCCTTACTAAACGTTGCGGTAATTTGTTTGCTTAAAGCAACACCAATTTCGCCATCAACCGGGTCTGTAGAAATTACAGTTGGTGGAACAATAACCGGCGCTGTGCCCGTTGTAAACCTCCAAACATAGTTGCTTACTAATGCATTACCTGTTAAGTCCTTTGCTCCGGTTGTAATCGTTGCAGTATATTCAGTACTTGCAGATAGATTACTTGCCGGTACAAAAATAGCGGTTGTGCCGGAGTAAGACACAAAACCTGTAACGGATGTTGTGCCTTGTTTTAATGTAAACGTTGCCGCAGTAATTGTGGAGGCATTCATTGCCTTACTAAATGTTGCTGCAATATGTTTGTTCAGAGCCACACCTGTTTCGAGATGAGCCGGGTCAGTTAAACTTACTGTTGGCGGAATAATTACCGGCGCTGCGCCCGTAGTAAACGTCCAAACATAATTATTTGTTAGAGCGTTGCCCGTCAAATCCTTTGCACCGGTTGTAATCGTGGCTGTGTATATAGTAAATGGTGCCAAGTTACTTGCCGGTGTTAAAATTGCGGTTGTACCCGAATAGGAGACAAAGCCTGAAACAGACGTTGTTCCTTGTTTTAAGGTAAACGTTCCGGTAGTAATAGTTGAGGCATTCATTGCCTTACTAAACGTTGCTGCAATTTGTTGGTTTAAAGCCACGCCTGTTTCGAGATTTGCAGGGTCGGTAGAACTAACTGTAGGCGGAATGATGACCGGCGCTGCGCCCGTTGTAAAACTCCAAACATAGTTGTTCGTTAAAGCATTTCCAGCAAGGTCTTTCGCCCCGGTCGTAATAGTGGCGGTATATTGAGTTGCCGGTGAGAGGTTGCCTAACGGTGAAAAAATTGCTGTTGTCCCGGAATAGGAAACAAAGCCCGAGACAGATGTTGTTCCTTGCATCAAAGTAAATGTTGCAGTAGTTATAGTTGATGCATTCATCGTCTTACTAAACGTTGCAGCAATTTGTTTGTTCAAAGCTACATTTGTTGCTGCATTAGCCGGGTCAGTGGAACTTACTGTAGGTGGAATAATGACTGGTGCTGCACCTGTTGTGAAACTCCATACATAATCATTAACCATTGAATTACCATTCAAGTCCTTAACTCCGGTTGTAATAGTAGCGGTATATCTTGTAAATGGTAATAGATTGCTTGCCGGTGCAAAAATACCGGTTGTACCCGAGTATGACACAAAGCCGAAAACCGGGGTTGTTCCATTCATCAATATGAATGTTGATGCTGTAATACTTGAAGCATCCATAGTCTTGCTAAAAGTAGCGGCTATTTTCTGATTCAAAGCCACATCTATTTCAGAATTAGCAGGATTTGTTGAACTTACCGTAGGAAGGAGTAACTACTATTGCTGAGCCCGTTGTAAAACTCCATAGATAGTCATTTACTAGAGCATTACCTGCAAGATCTTTAGCGCCGGTTGTAATTGCAGCACTATAAGTTGCATTAGGCGCAAGGTTGCTTAGAGGGACAAAAGTGGCTGTTGTGCCAGTATAGGAGACAAAACCTGAAACTGATGTAGTCCCTTGTTTTAAAGTAAATGTTGCAGTTGTAATAGTTGAGGCATCCATCGTCTTACTAAAAGTTGCGGCTACTTTCTGATTCAAAGCCACACCTACCTCGGCATTAGCCGGGTCTGTAAAACTTACTGTCGGCGGCGTAATAACCGCTGCAGCGCCTGTTGTAAAATTCCATACATAGTTACTTGCAAGAGCATTACCTGCCAAATCCTTAGCGCCTGTTGTAATAGTAGCTTTATAGGAAGTATTTGGTAAGAGGTTAGCTGCCGGTGCAAAAATTGCGGTTGTGCCGGAATAAGAGACGAAACCTGAAACAGAATTTGTACCTTGCGTTAAAGTAAACGTAGATGCAGTAATAGTTGTTGCATCCATCGTCTTACTAAAAGCTGCTGCAATTTTCTGGTTAAAAGGCACACCTATTTCGCCATTAATTGGATCCGTAGAACTTACGGTAGGCGGAGTGACAACTGCTGTTGGACCTGTAGTAAAGCTCCATACATAATCTGTCGCCATAGCATTACCTGCGAGATCTTTAGTTGCATTAGTAATCGTTGCAGTGTAAGCTGTATTTGGGACAAGATTGCTTGAAGGCGCAAAAATTGCAGTTGTTCCGGAGTAAGATACAAAGCCTGATACTGCTGATGTACCATGCAGTAGAGTAAATGTCGATGTTGTAACCGTCGAAGCATCCATTTCTACACTAAAAGTTGCAGCGATCTTCTGGTTTATAGGCACACTTGTGGCGCCGTTAACCGGGTCAGTATAAGTAACAGCCGGTGGAACAATTGCTGCAGCTGCGCCTGTTGTAAAACTCCAAACATAGTTGTTTTTCAATGCCACGCCAGCAAGGCTCTTTGCCATTGTTGTCATAGTAGCTATATATGTCGTATTAGCCTCGAGATTGCTTGACGGTGAAAAATTGGCAATTATGCCTGTATAAGACACAGTACCTGAAACGAACGATGAACCTTGCATCAAAGTAAATGTTGCGGAGGTAATCGTTGAAGAATCCATTGCTTCACTAAATGTTGCAGTGATGTTCTGGTTGAAAGGCACGCTTGTGGATAGATCTACAGGATTTGTTGCAGTCACCGTTGGCGTCGTTATAACCGGCGGGTACATGATTGCATTTCTATCTTCACAACCAGCCATAATCATGACCAGCAGCAGTGGAATGAACCACATTTTAAAATAGTTTTTTACTTCGTTCATTATAAATTAACTCCTTTGTTAAATTAGTTTTCGATATTAACGTGGATGTAAACTACATACTAAATGTGCTTTAGTAAATCAGGCAAAGGGATGAAAAAGGAACTACATCTTTTGGGTGAGTAAGTAATTTGAAAATTTGGTTGCCCCGATTAAAACTTATTTATAGAATAGTAACGCACTTTTAAGTAGAAACAATAGCCGGGCAATTTCAGTCTTCGTTCTTTAGTTTGCAGTTTCCAGTCTTTGATTTTCAGAATGAGTTTTTTTTCAATTCGTCAATTGGCTTTAGCGCAATATGGGCGGCAATCAATGTTAAAAGTAAAATGTCAAGTTGTTCTCATATGACCACCTATCTAATTATAATCGCCACATCAATTTTGAGGCGTCATATATCAAGAAATCTTAGCATAAAAAAATCTCTTATCGTTAGTAAGTTTTTATAATTCCTTTAACCCTCTTCTTTAAGGGTGAAGAATAGAAAAATTAATCTGCCATGTTTAAGAAAGTTAACCCATATTGCGCTATCACCATTATTTGTCGATGCGCAGTGACGGCGGCGCATCCGTACTGATGACAATTGTGTAACGTGTGCTTTTTGCAGCAAGGAACGATATTGACTGATTCTGAACAATAGCTGTAGCAGAAACATTACCTTCTGAAATTGCTTGATAATCCGTTGTTTGCCCTGGCTCAACATCACTAATGTTGAATTCTATCTTCCCTGATGCCTGGATTTTAACATCTACTTTGCCCGCTTGTTTGTTCGTAATGCGAATCTGAGGCTCTGTACTGCGAGAACAACCAGCTATGAGGAGAAGGAATATTAGACTGAGAATTGAAATAATTATTTTTTTCATATAACCTCCTATGTATTTAATTTGTTAACTACTAAAATATTAGCAGCGTTTTTTTTTAGATTCTTATAATTGACTGAAGTTACGCATGAGTTGAATTTCATAAAATATTCTTAGTGAAAATTGGTGACTTAGTGCCTTTGTGGCTCATTTTTTTATACTTTCTTTTTGCCACCAAGTCACAAAGACACTAAGAAATCACAAAGTGCGTAACTTCAGTAATTGATATTGTTGTAAGAATTTCTTATTCGATTATGTTTTTTAAGTTTTGGCATTATAGTATTGTTAAGTTTTTGATAGCCATCAAGCTAAAGGTCTCAACTTTCTTCTTTTCTATAATTAGAAAAAAATATTTTAATATGCTGCAATACTTGAATTTGGGTGCAGACGATTGTTTTTTACAAAGTAAAAATTGTAAATAGTGGGAAAGTATATCAATAGTCCAAAAGGATGAAAAAGGAACTACATCTCTCCGGGCAGTCATTCAGCGTAAATAGAATTCAGCTATTTAGATTAATGTTAAATCACCGATAAATCGGAATAGGTAAGAAATAATTAATTTTGAATATTAGCCGCATTTTAACTTTATTATTCGAAATTTCCTTTTGGATATGAGAGTGTCTGTAAAATAGTTAGTTAGCTAACGAATCATAAATATTGATTATCTAAGAGTATATGAGTGTTTGGACATAAATGTCGCAGGCATGAAGAATCGGCTTGGTCTGTGGGTGTCGGTGAGGCTTAGCGGCAAATCTTTTAGTTGTTGGTATGTTCAAGCCTTACATCGTCTCCGTATATTGACGGATTACAAAAGCCACAAAGCAAAATCATTTTTCCAATTGCCTGCCCTCTGGCGGGGTTAAGACTCAACCCAAATATTATTGTTGGATTACCTGGATAGTTCAAAAAATGGAAGATGCATATAAAGAAATGGTCTATTGTTATTGGAAATTTTTCTGTTATCTTTGACAAACAATTTAGACCATATTTATGATTAAAGTTTTCCTATTTCCACGATATATTTTAAACTTTCTAAATTTATAATGCTAATTATAATTGAAAATAAAGGTTATGCTTAAAAACGAACAAAAATTTTACTCCGCTTTAGAAGATGTTTTTATTGGCGAAGCCGGTAAAAAGATCGAGGGGAAATCCGGCTTTGTTAATTTGATGAAAATTAAAAGCCAGTACTTCGCAAAAATAAAACCTTACATTCAAAAAGAAGTTGCTGAAAAGATAAAGGATGATAAAGAGAGAGAAGAACTTTATCAGAAGTTATATACTTTCTTTGAAAGTTATTTAAATGAAACCGGTACTCCCTTCTTCAGCCAAACTCCTTTCTATAAAAATCTTTATGAAAAAGTTTACAGCGAAAGAGAAGATGTTTCCCTTTTCTGGAAAACACAACGGCTTTATTATGTGAAGTCTGAAGCTGCTTATGCTACAGTAAATAATTTAGAAGTTGATGAGCTGCTTTTTGATTTTGATGCAAGCAATATTGAGCATAAAAAAAGTAACGAGAAAAAAGAATTAGAATTTTATTTAACAGATGCCACAAATGAAAAGCTGACTTTCAAAGTTCTTTATGCTGATAACTCAAGAGCAAAGTATGATAAGATAAAAGAATATTTGGGACAGGATTCACCGGATGCTGTAAGAAAATTTATTGCAGAGAATGATGGAAAAGTCAAGCACCCAAATATTAAAATTGTTAAAAACAATTTGAAGCGGGAAGGCTTAAAAACCAAAACACTGCAGGACGCATTATTATTGTTTAATAATGAAGATGCTATTAATACAGTTACCATTGAGTTTGCAATAAGTAAAATTGATGATATGCTTGCTTATGCTGATGTAAATAATTTATACAAGGTTACTGAAGATGGCTTGAAAAAAGCCTTTGCGGTTTATAAAAAGCAAAACGAAGTAGATTACTTTATACATAAAGATGCCGAAGCATTTCTTAAAGAGCAGTTTGATTTATTTATGTACCAGCAGCTTTTTGGCGATAATAATTTATATAATGAATGGAAAGTAGAAAGAATTGAATATGTACAAAAGATAAAACAGTTAGCTTATAAAGTAATTGAATACATTGCAAAATTTGAAGAGGAGCTAAAAGCAATTTGGAACAAACCAAAGTTTGTTAGAAACAGTAATTATGTTTTAACGCTTGATAAGCTTGAAAATAATGTTGATTTGATAAAGAAAATTATTAAACACCCAGGGTGGAAAAAGCAGATTGAGGAATGGAAGGAATTATCACTTAGTAATGTATTAGAAGAAAATAAAATTATTGACGATAAGGGGAAACTGAATAAAAAATATAAATACCTTCCAATTGATACAAAGTATTTCAAAAATATTGATTATGATATTTTGGAGTCATTCGAAAATATTGATAAAACTATTGATGGCATTTTAATAAAATCGGACAATTATCAAGCACTAATTACTATTAAAGAAAAATATAATCGTGCAGTAAAGACAATTTATATCGATCCGCCTTTTAATAAAGAAAACGAAGCAGATTATGAATATATAGTTAAATACAAAGACTCTACTTGGAATACAATACTTGAAAACCGAATAGAAGTAAGTAAAAATTTTTTGAATAATTTTGGAAGCATTTTTGTACGATGTGACTATAATGGTAATTATTTAGTTCGTGAAATTCTTGATAAAATTCTTGATAAACAAAATTTTAGGAATGAAATTGTTGTTAACCGATTCAAACGGCAATTAGATGAATTAAAGAGATTAAATTTCGCAACCGAGACTTTATTCTATTATGCAAAAAGCGATGAACACACACCTAATAAAAAATATCGCCATAGAAGTTGCACGTTTTGTGGAAGAGAAGTTGAGCCGAGTTGGAGGCCAATGAGTTCACCAGGGGTTAGGTGGTCAGCCATTGACGAAAAATATATAAAGAAATTTTCGAAGAAAAATGTGGTTGAAAGAAACGACAAGTTTGTAACCCAAGCAAGGATAATTGATGGTATTGAAATGTTACCACCTAAAAGAAGACATTGGACATTTACTCAAGAAAGAATAGAGCAACTTGAAAAAGAAAAAAGAATAAGAATTAATACTGAGATCGGATTTACAGATCAAATTGGAGTAAAGCACCCAGGATTACCGGAATATCTTCAGACTGAAGATACACCGATTGATACTTCGTGGAACGACTTGAAGGGTTATGCTTTTGGTACAGATTTTTCCACAGAAAATGCTGAAGAATTATTACAACGAGTAATAGAATTTTCGAGTAACGAAAATGAATTGGTTGCTGATTATTTTTTGGGTTCTGGAACAACAATAGCGGTAGCGCAGAAAATTAAACGCCGTTGGTTAGGGGTCGAAATAGGGGAACATTTTGATACCTATATCTTACCAAGAATGAAGAGAGTTTTAGCTGGTGAAAAATCACAAATATCCAAAGATGTAAACTGGCAAGGCGGCGGCTTTTTTAAGTATTATGAATTAGAACAATATGAAGAAGCATTATCAAGAGCAAAGTACAATCCAAGAGAAGGCGATCTTTCTAATATTAACTTTTCTAAAGAAGAAAAACTTTTAGATGCAATGGTAATTGATGAGGAAAAAGAAGAAGTAAAAATACATTTTGAACTACTCTACCCGGATGTAGATATAGCAGAAACAATATCCAACATAACAGGCAAAAAAATAAAGAAGCTGAATAAAGAAAGAGTAATATTTGAAGATGATACGATAATTGAGTTTGCAAATATGAATTATTATGATCCGATTTTCAAAGATGCTTACAGAAGCTTGCTTTGGTGGAAGAGTAAGGAGTAATTAATAATTAAAAATTAAAAATTAAAAATTAAAAATTAAAAATTAAAAATTAAAAAATAGATGCCGGAGAATCAAAACATAGAATTTAAATCAAACTGGCGTGATGAATGGCTGCAATGGATTTGCGGATTTGCAAATGCAAATGGCGGTAAGCTATTCATCGGTAAAGATAATTATGGTAAAATTGTTGGGTTACAAAATCACGAAAGATTGATGGAGGAACTGCCAAACAAGATAAGAGACTTGCTTGGTATGACATCAGAAGTAAATTCCTTTGACGAGAACGGGCTATTTTATTTAGAAGTAATTACACAACCACAGAGCGTAGCAATTTCATACAGAGGCAAATATTACTTAAGAATCGGCAGCACAAATGCTGAACTTACCGGGAACAGATTAAATGAGTTTTTACTGAAGAAGTCGGGTAAAACTTGGGACGATGTAATAGAAAATAGAGCAACCAAAAATGATATTGACGAAGAAAGTATAAAAAGATTTATAATCGTTGCAGAAAAAACAAACAGATTACCGGAAGTTGCCGGGCTTACAAATTTTGAAATCCTTGAAAAGTTAAGACTTACCGAAAGTGAAAAATTTAAGAGAGCGGCAGTAATACTTTTCGGTAAAGATCCGGGTAAGTTCTACCCAAACATTTCAGTTAAAATTGGAAAGTTTGGAAAGAGCGCAGATGATTTATTATATGAGGAAGTTGAAGAAGGAAATTTGTTTAAGATTCTTCAAAATGTACTGAATCAATTAAACAGAAAGTTTTTCAAAAACCCTATAGACTTTGAAGGAATGCAAAGAATAGAAAAAGGAGAATATCCGGTTGCAGCTATTCGTGAGATGCTATTAAATGCTCTTGTTCATAAAAGCTATACCGGTGCATCAATTCAAATTAGAATATATGATGATAAGATAAATATTTGGAATGAAGGCGCACTGCCTCCGGAACTAACATTAGATTCCTTAACAAAACAACACCCTTCTATACCAAGAAATCCTATCATTGCAGATGTATGTTATAAAGGTGGATTTATTGACACTTGGGGACGCGGTACATTGAAGATTATCAATGCTTGTAATGAAGCTGAATTACCCTCACCGGAAATCAAAGAAGAATATGGAGGTATTTCAGTAACTATTTTTAAGGATTCTATTACTGAAGAGCAATTAAAAAAAATAGGCTTAAATGAGAGACTGATAAAAGCAGTGATGTATGTAAAAGAAAATGGGAAAATCACTAACACAGAACATCAAGAAATAAATAATATCGCTGAAAGGACTGCAACAAGAGATTTAACAAAATTGGTTGAGCTTAAAATTTTAGAACAAGTAGGAACAACTGGTAAAGGGACGAATTACATATTAAGCCGCCATAAAGACGCCAATGACGCCACAAAGCAGCCATAAAGACGCCAATGACGCCACAATGCAGCCATAAAGACGCCATTTGGTAGATTATCAAATTATCTATTGGTGATTTTGGCGATTAGTTGGTGATTTAAAAGTAAAAACCTCTTAAAGACGAAACCTTAAGAGGCGTTACTGTCGTGATTCTATAAAATGATGTAATAAACTTAAAAAAGTTACTGAAGAAAAGAAAATTATCTTAGAGTTTATGAAAGAAATAATATTAGAAAAAATATGTGAAAATGAGTCCCGATTTGATCGGTACTATAAATTCATAGATTTGAAGAAATTCGGTGAAAAAGAGGGAAAAATAATCGAGCTTTTCGATTACCAACAAGATGCACTAAAGAATGTAATGAATTGTCTCAATCTGTATTATCAGGACAGAGAGGATTTTTATAAAAAATACAGATTTAATGGATTAGATGCGGAATTAGAAGAAAAAGTAAGTATTAACAAAGCTGAGGATAATAGTTCATTTGACATATTAGAGAATCATTATAAAACAGAAGGAGATAAATTAGAATTTAAGAGTATCTGCAATAGAGCTTCATTCTGGATGGCTACCGGAAGCGGTAAAACACTTGTGATGATAAAACTTATTGAGATACTTTTTGAACTATCAAAATTACCGAAAGAAACGGGCGGAATACCTAAGAATGACATACTTATTCTTGCACCAAGACCTAAAATATTAAATCAGATTAAAGAACATATTGAAGATTTTAACAGAAAGAATGATCTGCAAATTGAGTTAAGAGATTTGAGAGAATGGGAATACTGTAAAAGAAATAGTCCCAACTTGTATTCAGAAAATACAGTAACAGTTTTTTATTACCGTTCAGATAATTTAAAAGAAAGCGGTTACGATACAGAGAATGAAACTAATTATCAGAATTATTTACACGGAACTGACAGCGATGGTTATAAATTTGGAAGCTGGTATGTGATTTTAGATGAGGCACATAAAGGTGTTACCGGAGATAGCAAAAGACAAAACATTTATCAGGTACTGGCAAAAGAAGGATTCTTATTTAACTTCTCCGCGACATTTACGGATGCGATTGATAAAGCAACAACAGTTTTCAATTTCAACTTAGAAAGGTTTGTTAATTCCGGTTATGGAAAACATATAAAGGTAACAAACCAGGAGTTCAGGAGTTTTAATAAAAAGAGAGAAGATGAGTTTACAAATAAAGAAAAGAGAAAAATTGTACTGAAATCTTTAATTACTCTTGCTGCAATTAAAAAAGCAAAAAAGAAAATTTGGGAATCCATCCCTTTGGGAAAAGAGACAAAACCTTTCCTATACCACAATCCCTTACTGATCACCATAGCAAATACGATTCAAACTACAGAAGCCGATCTAAAATTATTCTTCAGAGAATTAGCAAAGATTGCAAAAGAAGAAATAGATATAGAAGAAGCAAAGGGAGAGCTAATATTAGAATGGAGGGAACCCGAAAACAGAATCTTCCAATTTAATTCGGGTAAAATATCGGATAAATTTATTAGTCTTTTATCATCGATTACATACAATGACATTAAAAAATTTGTTTTTAATACAAGCGGCAGCGGAAGCATTGAGATAATTAATATCGAAGGGAACCAAAGAGAGTTAGCTTTTAAAATGTCAACCGCCAATAGCAAACCTTTTGCTTTACTTGTTGCATCCGATGCGACTAACTGGATGAAAGATTTAGATAATTATACAGCAAGTACTGATGTAATAGCAGAAAGCTTCTTTGACAGATTAAACGAACCGGAAAATGAGATAAACATACTTTTAGGTAAACAGATTTTTGCTGAAGGCTGGGATAGCAACAGACCTAATGTAATCAACTTCATCAATATTGGTGTTAGTGATGCTCAGAAATTTGTTCTGCAGGCAATGGGGCGTGGAATAAGGATTGAACCATTTAAAGGAATCAGAAAAAGATTTGATCATATTGTTGATAAAGATAAATATTTAAGCATAGAAGAAGTAGAAAAAATTGAACCGCTTACACAAGGGTTGGAAACAGTTTTTATCTTCTCAACGAATAAAGAAACTATCGGTGCAATTCTAAAGAACATCGAAACAAATGAAACAAGAGATGAATGGATAAAAGTTGATGGAATAAATAAAACAGGTATTAAAGAAGATTTGCCAATACCGGAGTATGAGCTTGATGTTATATACAATGAAAACAAATTTAAGATAAGTAAGGAAGATTTTGATAGTGTTAATGAACTTATTTCTACCGCTGGTGAAAGAGTATTAATAGCAGCCAATAGTTTTAATATCAAGACACTCAAGAAATTAAAAGACGAAAAGAATTTTAATAATAATTTTGAAGCTGGAACAACTTACAATTTAGCTGCAGAAAAAGTTATTACACTTGCTGATTTTCATTTTACATTGAAGCCCAAAAGACTTAGCGGTTTTAGAAAAGTGATTGATGGTGACATTACTCATTTCCAAAAAATAAAAGCTAAGTCGTTTAATGAAGTTGAAATAAAGGAATTAAGAGAGCATATAGAGAAAATAATTGAAGAAAAGTATAAGAATAAAGAAGAACTTGTAGCCTTATTGCAAGAAGGCAAAATTGATGATACACAATTTGCTTTAGAATTTGGATTATTAGTAAAAAGAGATGAAGGCGCTGCATCAAACAAAATACCGTTAATCAATAGAAAGTTTCTGAAAGAGCATTATTATAATCCAGTATTAATAGCTACTAATGATTCAAAGGAATATTTTAGAAATATAATTAAGGAAGACAGCGAAGTAGAGTTTTTTAATGATCTTGTTGAATATTTTGAAAAACCAGATAATAAACTTAAAGATTATGACTGGTGGTATTTTTCAAAGCTGGTCGAAAATGTTGATGAAATAAAAATACCCTACTTCAATAAAGAAAAAGGAAAGTTTGCCGATTTTAATCCCGATTTTATTTTCTGGTTAAAAAAGGGAGATAAATATTTTATAAAATTCGTAGATCCCAAAGGAAGGCTTCTTGCACTTCAAAATTCTTTATATAAAGTTCAAGGATTTGAAAAAATATTTGATAATAAAGCATACTCTTTTAATAAGAAAAAATTAGAAGTTGAGCTGCACTTATACAACCCTACTGGCGAAGTACATTTTGCAGAATTAAAAGATTATTATAAAAGCAGCGTGGAAGACTTATTTAAAGATTAAGATATAGATTGTTAATTATATTATTTTTCAGAACATTTAGATCCTTTACACACTCTTAGCTAAAGGATTATTCGTTTTTCCCTTTAGTCTTTTTCCAGGCATCATCTTGTTAAAAATGTAAATCCCCAACGGGGATTTACAAATGAATCGGGGGCTATTATTTGCGCTAAAATTTTGCCGAATTTAACAGAATTTTCAAATTTAAAAACCCCATAGCAGCCAGCTGCTTTTTGCTTTTTCCATAAGTATTTTAAGTCCGCTTGCTCCTTCTTTCAAATTAATAAAAGTAGAATCAATATTTTGTGCCGTTGATTCATCCATTAATAGGCGTCCAATGGTTCCTTGCCCTGATTCTAAAGTTGCGGTAATCTTAGCCAAATCACTTGTAATATTAGATGTATTTTTTATAGTTTCTTTTATAGATAGTAAAACGTCGTCAATATCATTGGCTTTCTCCATAAGAATTCTAAACTCGGTCGAACCTCTTTTCAAATTAGTAAAAGTGATTTCAAAATCTTCCCTCCAAGATTTATCCATTATCAGTCTTCCAATGGTTCCTTTTCCTTCCTGGATATTTTTGGTAATTAAGGCTAAATCATTTGTGATACTTGCTGTATTTTCCATTGAGGTTTTTACTGTCAGCAGAATGTCGTCCATACTAAGCGGCGGAGATGTTTTCATAACATCGTTGTCTTCAATTCTCTTCTTATCGCCCGTCCCGGGGCTTATAACCAAAGCCTTATTCCCCATTAGTCCTTCCGAACCGATGCTTGCAATAGCATCTTTCTTAATAAACTTTCGGGCTTTTTCATCAATGAGTATTTCAACTTTAACGGTAGTGTCGCTAATAATAGTAATGTTGTCAACAGTCCCGACATTTATACCGGACAAACGAACGTTATTCCCTATTTGAAGTCCGGCAACATCTTTAAATACACCGCTTAAGCGAAAAGTACTTCGAAATAATTGCTGCCTTTCACCTATAAAATATATCGCAGCAGTGAATATCACAATTCCAACGGAAATGAATATTCCCAGCCTCATTTTATTACTTGTATCTTTTTTCATTTGATCAACTCATATAATTTTTAATTATTTATTCAAAAAATGATCTTATCCATGCGTCCGACGATTTTACAAGATCGTCATATGTTCCTTCTGCAGCGCATATTCCATCTTTGATCACTATGATTCTATTTGCTGTAAGCCTGGCGCATTCAATATCGTGCGTTATAATAACCGAAGTAGTGTTGTATTGTTTTTGCACTTCCAAAATAAGTTTACTTATTTCCTTTGAAGTTATAGGATCCAGCCCGGTTGTTGGTTCATCGTAAAGCATTATTGCAGGTTTTAAAATTAAAGTTCGGGCTAAACCTAACCTTTTACGCATACCGCCTGAAAGCTCTGAAGGCGTTTTATCAATCGCTTCGGAGAGACCTACATTTTGAAGTGCTTCTTTTACTAACGAATCCATTTTTTCTTTCGAATGTGAATCCGACTGTCTTCGAAGTGGAAATTCGAGATTTTCTCTTACTGTCATTGAATCATAAAGGGCTCCGCTTTGAAAAAGGAAACCTATCTTTTTATGCAATTCGATCAGCTCTTTATTTTTTAGTTCGGAAATATTCTTCCCGAGTATAATTAGTTTACCTTCATCAATATCAATCAACCCGACAATACATTTTATTAATACTGATTTACCAGTTCCAGATTGTCCCAGTACAACCAGGTTTTCCCCCTCATTAATAATCAAATTAATATCCCGCAGCACGGTATTGTTTCCAAATGATTTCTTCAGATGCTCCATCTCAACAACGGCATGCCCTTTGGGTTGAGTGTCTTTTTTAATTTCTATGTCGGTTGTGTCTGTTGGCATTTTTTTTATTGCTTAAATTAGTTTTGAAACATACTTGTAATTTGTACTGCTATCATATCTATTATAAAAACCATTAGGGATGCGAATACTACGGCAGAGTTAGCTGCTTTTCCAACCCCCACAGTTCCTTTGTTCGAATTATAGCCTTTATAACTTCCTATAAGTCCAATTGCAAATCCAAAGAAAAAAGTTTTAATGAAAGCCGGTAATAAATCTTTAAATTCAATGCTTTGAAAAATTTGTGAGAAATAGAAATAGAAACTTACATCCCCTTTTAAGTTAACTCCGACGAATGATCCCAACAGACCAACCGCATCGGCAAAAACCACCAATACCGGAAGCATCAATGTTGCAGAAACCACCCTTGTAACAACAAGATAGTTAAAAGGATTCGTGTCCGAAACCTGCATTGCATCAATTTGTTCGGTTACATTCATTGACGCAAGTTCAGCGCCAATTCCAGATCCTACTTTTCCGGCAAAAATTAATGCGGTTATTACAGGCCCGATTTCCCGGATAATTGAAACTGCCACCATTGCAGGCAGCCACGATTCCGCTCCAAACTTTGCCAGTGTAGGTCTCGACTGAATAGTAAGCACAAGCCCGATAATAAAACCTGTGATTGCAACCAAAGGAAGTGACCTATAACCTATCAGAAAAGATTGCTTCATCAGTTCATTAAACTCATACGGAGGTTTAAATACTTCTTTGAAAAAGCGCAAAGTAAAAATTGTAAGCGACGTTACTTCTAAAAAGAATTTTTTAAATATCGAGTCAGCAATGGTTTCGTGAAAAATTTCCGGGCTGTGCTCTTCTGCTTCTTTTTCATTTTTAGAAGGCTGTGATTTTATTGTTTCCATTATTGCCATGTTTTTAATATTTGAAATTATCCGTACGGCAGATCTGTAAGTTTCAAAGAAAATCCGTTATTGAAACGACTACTTCTTGAGTAGTCCGTGTTCCTGCTTTTCATTTTTCTTGTCTCTTTTGGCTGCTTTTTTTTCTTTCATTGTTTTAGCCGGTTCTTTCTTTGAACCCTTTTTACTGTCTTGACCTTTGCTCATGATTTTTTCCTTCCATGATTATGATTTCTTATTTTATTTTTTTGAATTAAATATTTAACATTTATTCTTCAGTTCGTCAGCATTCGAGCCGTTACCTAAAAAACAAAACTTTTTACTTTTCTCTTTTTACTTTTCAAGTGTTGCTTTATGATATGCAGAAATATGATGATGCACAATACAGCAAAGAGATGAAAAAGGAACTACATCTTTTGGGTGAGATGGTTCTATCGTTTTTAAAAAATAATGGAATAAAATCAGCATAATTGATTTTTTATTTGTATTCACTATAAATACCGAAGAACCATAATTTTATTAAACTCTTCCCAAATTGCCGTTTGCTTCAACAAACGGAAAGGAAATAGAAAAAAAGCAACCGAGCTTTAGCCCGCAGAAGAACTCTGACTGCAACTAAAAACAAAAAAAATATTATACTCCTCAAGTTCGATAAATCGGACGGCAATGATTCACTTTCTGTTTTATTTGTTTCTACTAATCCGCTAACTAACGGATCAAGCAGCCTTATTTCTTCTGCCGTATAGAAAAACAACGCCGCCAATTACCATCACACCTATACCAATATATGGTGACCAACTTGCCGTATGATCTTTGTCCGCTGTTATTTCAATGTTGCCTATATCCACGACCTTCTCTTTAGTTACATAATTAAATCCGGTATAGAGCGTCATTACCAAACCAATTGCAATAATAACGAGACCTATTATTTTAGCATTCATGTTTTTGATCCTTTTCTGTTGTATCAAACAAATTTTGTTTCAAGTATTTTTTTGGCTTTTTCTACTTCGTTTCCCGGGATCACTAATTGCACACCTTTTGGTTCATTCGAGAATAGTACAAATGCATCCGCGTTATCTTTTAGAATGTTTGCATATATTCCCGCCGCTCTTAGTTCTCTTCTTGCTTCTTCAGCGTATAACTTGTCTTCAAATTCGCCGAGAATTACTTTCTGCTCTTCCATTTACACACCTCATTGTTTTTATATAAAAGTTTTTTCTTCATAACTCACATTACGCATGATGATCCGTAAGCTAATCCCGCATGCAGGAAAGCAATCTGATGCATTTGTTGAGATTGCTTCGTGCTGCTGCCCTCGCAATGACTTTTCGCTTGTGTCATTGCGAATCCCGCATGCGGGAAGTGAAGCAATCTTTTGCTTTTAATTCAAAATTGAACGAAGTGAAATCCCGTCCCGCGGGATTGAGATCACTTCATCCGGCAGCCGCCACTTTGCATAATGTGACTTAATAAATTTTTCTGTTGTTATCTGTTAATCTTCTTCGTTAATCAATCGGCTGTTAACGAACAGCCGGAGAAACGATAAAGCGTAAATCATTCATCTTTTTTTCCGAATATTACCCATCCTAATAAAGCGCTAAGAATAAGAGCAATAATAGTTGGTATCCACATCCAGGTTATGTTACTCATCATTCCGGTATTATTCATATCGCCGCCCATCATTGTCATCGTAATCGCTCCGCCGCAAAAGAGGAGGAAAATTACCACAACTATTATAAACGCCAAGACAAGGGGTTTATTTGTTATTGCTTTCATCGTAATCCTTTCTTCTATAGTATTGCTATATATCCGTTAGCTAACGGATGTTTCTTATGTTAAAAATATTTTTAGATAAAAATTCTTAATTCTTAATTCTTTACTCCGGTTTACCGCACTATAGTATTGCCATGTATCCCGCATGCGGAATTGTTTTTTATGTCAAAATATTTATGTGTTTACAATTTTTAATTTTTAATTTTACATTTTACATTGTACATTTTTAATTGCGGCTTGCCGCACTATGTGTTGATTGTTCATTTCAATAATGCCTCCATAGATAAATGTGTTTGTTCGGCTAAGCGTAACTCAAGTAATGATTGCAAAAAAGCTAAAGTTGATTCTGCACCCTGGTTCTCATTTAGCCTGTCAGAGTGTAAACCATCACGACAGCCGCCTGTTGTAGGGTCATAAATGGAAAGGTTTAAATCATTTCGCCCGAGGAACCATTCAAATGCCCGGCGAGCTTCTTTGTTCCACTGTTTATCTTTTGTAATTCTGAATGCTTCAAGACAAGCCGATACCATTGCCTGTGCCTCAACAGGTTGTTGATCGAAACGGGCACGATCGCCGCCTTTTTTATAAAAACCGTTTGACCCGATCGGGACAAAATGCCCTTCGCTTGAACGCTGCAAACCGGCAAGCCAATTAAGCGATTCCAGTCCAGCCTCAGCCATAGCGCTGTTAGGAATTGTTTCTCCGCAAACCAGTAATGCCTGGGGAAGTACTGCATTGCAATATGAAAGCTCTTTTTCATACCAGCGCCATTCATCAGAACGATTGTTTTGATATAATGTTAAAAGCCGTCCCGCTAATTCATCACGCACCTGACTTGCTCTTCGATCACCCGCGAATCTTTTAGAATATTCATCAATGCCGATTAGAGCAAATGCCCAGGCACGCGGACTTGTAGTTAAGACAATTGCAGGCAAAGTTTGTTCAAACAGCCAGCCAGCCATTCCTTTTAATGCTAATGCATTTGAATGATTAAGTACTGTTCCTAAAGCCCAGAGTGCGCGACCATGGCTGTCATCCGAACCGGTGTCTTCTAACCAATTGCGTTGATAGTCCATAAAATTCCGAAAACGTTTAGCTTGATCATTGAATGCATATCCGAGGAAAGCAAGATAATGGGAAGCTAATTCCAGAATATCGCCGATGCCAAGTTCATCTAAGAAAATACTTACTAAAAGCGCCCGGGCATTGTCATCTGTAGTATAACCATGAGAATAATTAGGGACGGTAAAAAGTGCGTGTTGAAAAATGCCCGTATCATCAGTCAAATGTTTTAAGTGATCGAGCTTTAAAGGAGGAAGTTCGCCGGGATATTTATCCAGGGCTTTAGCAATAAATCCCGGTGGGATAAAATGACGGCGCTCTATACGGGCACGTTTAAAACTCTCCATATATCGCTGCGCTACTTCAGACCAAATCATAGTTCGTCCAAACATATAAGCGCGTTTACGCATTGCTTGTCGCTCGGCTTCGTTGTCTAATAAATTTATTACTTGTTCAGCCAATGTTGCAGGATCGTGGAATGGAACAAGAACGCCCCTTCCTTCCGAAAGCATTTCTTGCGCATACCAATATGGAGTAGAAATAACGGCTTTACCAGCTCCTAAGGTATAAGCCAGAGTTCCGGATGTTATTTGTGCCTCGTTGAGATATGGAGTAATATATATGTCTGCCGCACCGATGAACTCAACAAGTTCTTCAGCACTGACAAAGCGGTTATAAAATATAACATTACTCTCCACCCCTTTTTGTTGAGCAAGCCATTGTAAAGATAGGCGGTAAGTTTCACCTTCATGTTTGATTACGTGCGGATGTGTGGCTCCGACTACCATATAAACGATGTCCGGATAACGCGCAACAATTTGCGGCATAGCAGAAATTACAGTTTCGATTCCTTTACTTGCGGAAAGTAAACCAAAGCTGAGCAATACTGTTTTACCTTCAACCCCGAATAAGTCTTTATTGAAACTCGGATCAACGAACGGCACATCGGGGATACCGTGCGGAATCAGATCTATCTTATTTGGCGATACATTATAAATCTGTTGTAAAAATTCGGAGCCGCGTTCACTCATTACCACTAACCGATCTGAAAGCGCCGCAACTTCTTCCAATACTCTTTTCTGATCGACATCAGGGTCTTTTAAAATTGTGTGTAAGGTTGTTACTATCGGCATTCGCAGTTCGCGTAAAAGTGAAAGAATGTGACTGCCTGTTTTTCCGCCAAATATTCCATACTCAAACTGAAGGCAAACTAAATCAACACTGTTGATATTTAGAAAATCTGCGGCACGACTGTAGGAATTTATGTCCCTTTCCGTAAGTTCAAATCGAACGCGTGGTGGATAAGCGTAACCGGCTTCTACATCGTTAACCGGCAGCGCAATGCATGTTGTCTCTTTGTACCGTGCAGCGATAGCCTCACACAAATCGGTTGTAAATGTGGCAATTCCGCACTGGCGTGGCAAATAATTACCGACAAATGCAATTCGTTTGATATTTCGACCCGTTAAACTTTTTTTCAAGATGAAGTCACTTTCTGAATTTTGGGTGCCTGGCAAAGCGCGGCAGCATAATTATAAATTTTAAATTGCCTTTAGATTTCGTCCTGAACTCAATCTTTTCTTAGTTCTTTTACTACCTCCTTCAATCCAGGAAATAGTATTATTGTACAGGTAATGTTAACAAGTGTTAGAATGCCGAAAATAATTAGCTCAATAACAGAATAGTCCATCGCTCACTTTCATTTTAAAATCAATTTTTACACTTAAACAAATATGCTGCCTCATCAATTGCTTTATTACTATTTATTAGATGTCATAGTATTGTCATGTATCCGTTAGTCCGTTAGTAAACGGATTTTTTATGTCAAGATATTTTTTGTGCTTTTTACTTTTTACTTTTTACTTTCAACTTTTTACTTGCGGCTTGCCGCGCTATGCTTTAATAAAAAGTATTAGAAATTTTTTTGAAGTGAAAGCCGTATATCGCAAATAGTATTGCTAATGAAAAAAGCTGCGGCTTCCGGAACAGCGTCCACAGAAATAATTTCCAGTAGTAAATTCTTTCCTCGCCAATAACACCCAATTTAAATATTGATCTGAACAGCGCCATGATGTAATTAGGGTTAAGATGAAAAACTTTTTTCTTCTTTGGTTCAAAGTCTTTCAAAAAGCGCATTACACGTTCATAAAAATATTTAGGAGAATAGATTGTGTTTACTATTTTCTTGTAGCCATCCATCAGCATGGTTGAATTCATTGCCGGAATAAAATTAATTGAATAGTCTGTGTTGTTGCCGTTAAAATCGCCTAATAATCTTCCTTCGTTTTCTAATCTTTTCTCAAGCTTAGTGCCTTTAGGCGCATTTAACAGCCCAACCATTGCAGTTACAATACCGCTTTGTTGTATAAAATTTGTCAGTTCTTCAAATATTCCGGGATGATCATTATCAAAACCGACGATAAAACCGGCTTGAACTTCCAATCCTTCCGCCTGAATTTTTTTGACGCTTGCAATTAAATCACGGTTTCTGTTTTGTGTTTTATTGCATTCAACAAGGCTTGCTTCGTTCGGAGATTCGATGCCGATAAATACGGCTTCAAAACTTGCTTTAGCCATAAGTTTCATAAGTTCATCATCATCGGCAAGATTGATTGATGCTTCAGTATTAAAGTAAAAAGGATTTTTGTTTTTATTACTCCATTCGGCTATTGCAGGCAGTATTTCTTTTTTTAGTTTTATTTTATTGCCGATAAAATTATCATCAACAAAGAAAACAGGTCCGCGCCATCCGGTAGAATATAATGAATCCAATTCGGTTATTACTTGTTCCTTTGTTTTTGTGCGTGGTCTTCTTCCATAAAGAACTGTTATATCACAGAAATCACAATCATACGGGCAGCCGCGCGAATACTGAAGATTCATCGAAGTATAATTATTCATCGATATAAGATCCCAAAGGGGTATGGGGGTTGTAGATATGTCCG
>Ga0210039_1001297_pt1 | contig 23494 bp, 22 predicted proteins | sample CryGeyCG2114_250_3_FD_185460 | JGI IMG/M metagenome (GOLD analysis project Ga0210039, IMG submission 185460) | Groundwater microbial communities from aquifer - Crystal Geyser CG17_big_fil_post_rev_8/21/14_2.50 (SPAdes) (version 2) | ecosystem: Environmental > Aquatic > Deep subsurface >...
ATCATCCAAAATCGGCATTAAGAATCGAAGACTTAAAGCTGGATGGGATAATGATTATTTGGAAAAACTGCTAATGGGAAAGTAACAGTTTTAATGCGATTGCCCTGATAGTTGAAGTAGGACATATCCAGCCTGAAAGTGCCGTCCTCTTTCAAGTCCATCAGACTATCCAGAATAAGGTCGACATAAACAGGTTCACCGTAGGGTGCCAGCCCCATCAGTTTGTACTCACCCGAATTCACCTTGAAGCCGGTGTAATAGGTAAATGCCGAATAGAGCAGGCCCAGCGAATGCGGAAAGTCGATCTCCCACTGTGGCGTCAGCGTGTTGCCATCGCCAAGCCAGACCGAGGTGGAAGCCCACTCCCCCACGCCGTCCAGACAGAGTACTGCCGCCTGCTGAAACGGCGAGGGGAAAAAAGCAGAGGCCGCATGCGCCTGATGATGCTCGGTAAATAGAAGCTGCGGCAGATCGGACTGTTTGCATTGAGCCAGTGCCGCAAGCTCTTTTTTCAGCACCGATTTCAGGTAGAGCTTCTCTTTTAGCCACACCGGCATGGCCGAAAGAAACGATCGGAAACCACGCGGGGCATAGGCCAGATAAGTCTCAAGCAAACGCTCAAACTTCACCAGTGGTTTATCGTAAAATACGATGCATCCCAAGTCGCTTAGCTTGATTCCTGCATCCTGCAAACACCAGGCAATCGCCTGAGCGGGAAAAGCGGCATCCTGTTTTTTACGAGTAAAACGTTCTTCCTGGGCAGCAGTAACAATCTCTCCGTTGCGGATCAGAGCAGCGGCGCTATCGTGATAAAAAGCCGAGATACCCAGAATATAGGTATCATTTTTCAAGCGTTTGTATTTCCCTGATTTTGCAGCTGATCATAAATTCGTAGGTGGTCACCAAATAGCAATAGGTTAGACCGGCCATACCATCAAGAAAACCAAAGCGTAAAAAAAACATGTAGATAAAGCGAAAAAATGGCCTGAAGGGAAGGCGGAATACCAACCCTTTTATAGCCAGTCGGCGCTGATCGGCATCTCTGGCAAAAAGCCCTGCCCAGTTCACCTGTTCATTCAACCTGTGCGCAAGCGAAGCTCTGGCCTCATCGGCAGAATAACGATTGTGTCTTTCAAACCAGTCATCCAGTCCTTTTGAAAAGGAGTAATGCAGATAGGGCTCATGCAATGTGCCGATTTTTTCAACAGCAATATCGGCTCGCTGGCCATGACCAACCATCTTGAACTGAAACACCGGACGTCTGGTCAGACGTACCTGATAACTGGGATACATGCCTGAATAACGCAACCACTTGCCCATAAACATCATCTTTGAAGGTATATTATAGGCATCAAAACAGGGATTCCGGATCGCCTTTTCCATCTCCTCAAAAAGCGCTTCGGTAAATATTTCATCCGCATCCAGATGAAACACCCATTCATGTTTGAACTCTATATGCTGCAGGGCAAAATTTCGTTGCCCCGCAAAACTGTCAAACTTCCTCTGCTCTACACGTGCACCTGCTTTAGTAGCCAGCTCTACAGTGCGATCTGAACTGAATGAATCCATCACGACAATATCATCACACCATGAGATGGCATCCAGACAAGCGGGCAGGTTCTGCTCCTCATTGAGCGTCAGCAACAGGATCGATACAGGCACCGGCTTATTCCTCCTTGTCCATATCGCGTACACCAATCTGTTTGGCCGGATTACCGGCAACAATACTCCATGCACTCACATCTTTCACGGCCACGGCACGCGCACCGACAACAGCGCCTTCACCCACCGTAACGCCCGGACCAATAAAAGCCGCGGCACAAACCCAGGCCTGGGCGCCAATATGAATAACAGGCTTTAGCAGCGGCATATCGGCCTTGCGGTGATCGTGCGTACCGGCACAGATATAGGCATGTGGAGAGAGTGTGGCACACGAGCCGATACTCACCGGGCCGAGGTTATAGATGTAGACGTGCTCACCGATCGCGGCCCAGTCAGCCACATCCAGATTCCATGGCATATAGATTGTCGCCGTACTGTAGATATGTACATTTCTGCCAATGCCGGCGCCGAACAGGCGTAACAGGAAGCATCTCCATGCAACCATCGGCCGGGGGCTAAAGCGGAACAGCGGCGTGCATAGGGCCCAAGCGATACGACGTAACAGCTCGCTGCGCCTGTATTTCGGCTTGTTACGATTGGCCGAAATATCCAGTTCATCACCCATCGGATTTCCCTCCGGCAATAACATCGAACATCTGCATCAACGGACGTGTACAGTGCTGCCAGTGGAAGCGCGCAGCATTGCTTCTCGCAGAATCGGAGAGTTGCTGCCAGCGATTCTCATCGCTGAGTAGTCCAGCCAGTGCCTCGGCCGTTGCATCAACATCACCCGGCGCAGGAAAGAGCCCACCCTCGCCGCACACTTCGGGAATAGCACAGCAGTCAGAGCTGACAACCGGCGTGCCGAAAGCCTGAGCCTCAACAGCTGGAATACCAAATGACTCACACCAGCTCATCAGGCAAAATACCCTGGCCTCTGCATAGTGGCGGTGCAGGTCCTCAACAGAGGCATGTCCCTTGAATGTTACAACCTCGTCAAGCCCGAGCGATGTTGTCAGCGCATGCATCCGCACTTGATAGCCTGCATCGGGCCATGCTCCGACCAGCAGCAGTTCAACCGGCAGTTTGTACTCATGCACCAACTTATCAACGGCGCGCAACAGCGTCTCCACGCCCTTGTGCGGGGCCATGGCAGAGACAGACAGGATCTGCCACCTGTTCCGTTTTACTGAAACCAGCGCCTTCGCCTGCTCAAACAACAGATCATCAAGCCCCGTATATACCACCTCGGATGCCTGCTCATTCAAACCGGCATTTTTTCTGTATGCCTGCCGCATAAACCCGGACAGGTAGAGCATCATTGCCGCATCTTTAACAGCTTTTCTATAGCCGTAACGTTGAATTGCCGCCTTGAGTGCATCAATGCCCTTGAGCTTGAGCTCCGGCACCAGCGACCATGGATTCATCGCATAGGAGATTTGCGGAACCGGCAGGCCGGGCGTGATACTGCCAGACGGAGTCCAGATGAAATCAATGGCATGCTGCCGCGCCAGCGCCCCAAGGTGTTTGCGCTCCCAAAGCATGCGGCCAAACCAGCCCGTGGTTTTGTCCGGGCACTCCAACCACTCGACACTATCGCCGAGATCGCTACGAATATGACGGTTACCGGCATGGTAAATGACCAGGTATGTATGTTCGCCCTGTGTCCATGGTACAAGACTGCGCAAGTGCCCTATCATCACGTGGCGACCGCTGTAGTTGGTCGTAGAGAGCATATTTACCAGCACACGCATTTAAGACATCACCTTTCTGTATACTTCTAGCAGTTTCTCAGCCATCTGCTGCGGCTGAAAGTCGAGCACGCGCTGGTATCCCTTACTGATCATCGATTCAGCGACATCATCACTATTGAGAATACTCAGACACATTTCGGCAAGCTCTGTTTCATCAGCAGCCGGCGCTGTCATTGCCGCATCGGCAACCACTTCTGCCAGCGACCCCTCGCTGGAGCAGACCACAGGCGTACCGAATGCCATCGCCTCCAGCGGCGGCCAGCCAAACCCTTCATAAATACTGGGAAACAGTAACAACGAGGCATGGCGGTATAGCTCGGTTACTGCTGCATCTACCGGATCATTGATACATTCAAGGCTGGCTGTGATCCCCAGTTGATCGGCCAGTTTCAGCAGATCTTCAGCCAGCGGCGGACCGGCCATTTTCAACTTCATCTCCGGTATTCTGGCATGAACCATAGCAAAAATGCGTAACACCGCCGCCCTGTTTTTGTAAAAGCCGTTATGACCGAGGTGGAATACAAACGGTGCATCACCATGGCGACGGCTGTGCCATGCCGGTGACAACTGAGCAGATGATGTCATATCGGGTGAAAGTGCAGGAAAAATAACATGCATTTTTTCCTCGCTGATACCGGCATATTGCTTCAGGTCATTTAACGTACTGTTACTATCGCAGACAAGCAGCCTACTGCGTTGCAACCCCTTGAGCCCGGCACGTATAACCAACTGACCACCTTTGCCGGGAATCCTGCCACCGAGTACTTTTTCCATCTGCAACAAGGGTACAATGTCGTGTGCAGTCACCACCGTCGTGCTGGCAGGGAGCAGGTTTGCTACATAACCGTGACTGCCATCCAGCAGGTGGTAGAGATCCGCGCGGCGCCCGAGCCTGAGCCGAAATATGGCAGCCAGAAATACCCAGCTGTGGTGCGTCCACATCCGGAATCGTGCCGGCACACGCTCCAGAATATGCTGAGGCAAGGCAATGTTTATGCGTATAATCGAAACATGCCTGGAGCTGTCCATATCACGCAATGCCATTTCAACCAGGTCGGCATAACGGGCCATGCTGCCCTTGAAACCGACAGGGGCCGTTTCAATCAGGCAGAGGGACATGGGTAGTGACGTGCTCAAGCCTGCTTCTCCTGCAGCCACAGGGGCGATGAAAGCAACATCGCCAGCGCCAGAGCTATCATCACCATGATCAGTCCGTCACTGAAAACCTGACCGGAGATTAAAAAATTAGCGATATTGGCTGCGACAAAACCAGCCAAACCCAGCTGTAGCGGCGAAAGAATGCCTGTTGAACGACTGTATTTAATCGTCAACATCGTTGCCCTGTATATGGACCAGGCGAGCAGCAGTGCAGCACAGAACCCCAGCACACCCAGTTCCACCATCAGTTTTGATGACCCGGCCTCCTGCCAGCTGCGCTGAATCGGCAGGCCCAGATATTGAATACCCTGAGCAGCCGTCCCAATACCCTTACCCCAGAATCCCGACTGCCTGAATGTTTCAAACACATTACTAATACCGCTACTTTCCACACGCTTAGCCAATGAGCCGCCGGCAAGCTGGCTGGCATAGAGATTATAATCTTCATTCAAACCCAGCTTCCCGGACATCAGTAATACTGCAAATACAATCACTGCCCCTGCCAGGGACATCATCACCACGCGCCCGACGCGCCCGATATAGATATGCAGCAAAGCAACCACAATCACCCAGACAACCGTCATACTGATCATCTTGTTACGACCGCTGATAAATACGCAAAATGCCCCCCACACGGCCATGCCCAGCCAGAACCAACGTGGCCCCGCCTTTCCGTACAGAGCCATCGTCAGGGAAAACATAGAGAGTGCAGCTGCATGCCAGCCCATGATATCGGGGCTACGGTAAAAGCCGGCAATCAATTCAATCATATGACCATAGGAGACATGCCTGATCCAGTGCATACCAAGCGCCGATGTCCCGAGCGTATTCCACCCGGGAAACAGGTGCAGTACCTCCAGTACACCACCCACGAGCATGATCGCAGTAAACAGGCAGTAAAAAGCGATGAGCCTGGATACATCACCACTATTTCTGGCATAAGCAAAACCAGCCAGCAACGTCAGTAGCGGCACGCTGTACGAAAACAGCCCGATTGCGGCCACTTTCCAGGCAATAAAACCATACTGGAACACAACCACGGTCGCCAACAGCATGGCCGCAATAAACCATCGAATACGGGTCTGTACCAGCGGATGAAGATCACCAAAACTTTTCCACGGCCACTTGCGTGATGAAACCAGACCGATCATAACGCCTAACCAAATTGGAAAAAATGAGAGCACCATGAAAGCAGGTGCGCCGGGTGTTATTTTGCGTACTGGATCCTGGAGTGCGCCAACAACAATCAGCAGTGCCAGACCCAGTCGCCAGTTTTTAATCGCAATCAGCGCACTCAGTGCGACAAAAACCCAGAACAGAGATGTAATCATCAGTCTTGCCTGGTCCTGTCCAGCAAACCGGGTCCCTTGAGCAACAGAGCCAAGGCCCAGAAAATACCCAGTAGTTCCGCACAGAGCGAAACAGGAATCCACCAGGGTGAGCGCAGGTGATGTTTTGTACGGATCGCCCGCAGCGGTTGAATGAGTACCGTTTTTACAGCTTCACGCAGACCACCCCTGAAGGCGTAATAATATTTCCCGACTGAATGATGGGGACGCCAGGTTGTAAGGTGATGGCCTTTGGAACGCGTACCACCACGCTCAGACCTCAGGTGGTGCATACTGATCGATGGTTCAAACAGAATATTACCCCCGGCCCGAACCGTCCTGCGGGCAAAATCGCTTTCAAAACGGTAAGCAGAGCCCTTGAAGTTTTCGTCAAAGCCACCAATATCTAAGGCAAACATACGATTAACGCAGAGATTACCCGCCATCACTTCTTCAATAAACTGGCGCTTGTCACTATTGAACGGGAACCAGTTTCGCGTCCACGATTCAAAGCTGATCACCTGCTCATCCGGTTGAATAACCTGACCGGCAACGCATGACGGCGGAGTGTCAAAGTCATTCAGAGCAGCTACCAGCGAAGCAATCAGGTTCTCATCGGGAATGATATCGTCATCCAGATAGAGCAGATAATCGGTATTTGCACGCAGCAAGCCCTGATTCATCGCATGCGGAATGCTCGGCGGCGAAAAGGTGACCCTACGAACAAAGCCTTTATTCTGTTCCAGATATGCACTGGTTGCAGGTTCGTGTGCGGGAGTCTGGTCAATCAGCAGAATTTCATAAGGGGTGGTTTTCATGGCTATCAGACTGGATAGCGTATCCACAAGTACCTGTTCCCGACCATAGGTGGGGATAACAACTGTAATATTCGAAGCTGAAATCAATTGTATTCCCTTTTGTGCCTCTGATTGAATAATTTGCACGACAAAGTCTATCCGTGAACTTCGGCCCCATCCACTTGTAGTGGCTCACTGGCCCCAGCCAAGGAGAGGCCCCGAGACAAGGGGAGGCATGACAGCCACAACCAGACACTGCATTGTCAGCAATGATGCAAGGTGGCAATGAACTCTTGGCAAGTGCAATGTGTAAAAAACTACGCAAAAAAAAAGCTGCAGCGAAACTCCATGTTTTCTACTGCAGCTTTTGATGTAGTGATTAAAGCGTCTTAGAAGCTGTACTTCACATTAACAGTATAGCTATCCAGTGTCAGCTTATTCGGGGTAGGCGGGTTAGCATCAGTTTTCATATAGCGGATGAATTCTAAACCACCAGATATATGCTCGTTAACCGCATATTCTGCACCAATACCGTAACTGAAACCTGTAGATGCCTTGGTTCCAACAGTTGAAATGGCCGTAGGACTGCCAACACCGGGGCCGGCAATGCGCGCAGTAGTTACACCCAACAAACCGTAAACGCTTGCACTATCGGTCATGTATGCCTGCGGCTTGGCCAAGACAGACCAGACATAGTCGGCAGTGGCTTTCGTCGTATTAGTGGTTGCGTTATTTGCATCATCTGCTGTAGCACCCAGACGCATTTCAAGAGCAAAATATTGATGCAACTTGGCGCCGACCGCGACATAACCATACGTGTGAAAGGCTTTGCCCATTTTTGTAAATGTAGGCGTACCCGTCACAAATCCTGACTGCTTGATACTCAGTGTGCCTAAGCCCACCGCACCGTATGGCTCAAACATAAATCCGCCGGACTCGGCATTAGCTGTAACGGCTGACGCTGTCATCGTCAGTGCGAAACCAGAAACTAACATGAATTTTTTCAATTGTAACCCTCCTGATTTTCAAAAACGTAAGCCGATTTTAGTCAGCACATTTCATCTTTGCAACTTCTGTGATGCAACTCACTATTTTGTGTGCGCATTAGACCACAGTTGACCTGCAATTTCATCATCTATCATTTTATTCAAATCTTTTTCTGCTGTATCAGGGTAGCCATCTGTTGATGTCCATATCTATTCCAGTGAAAAGCATGCGGGTGATAGGATCGACCACCCTCACTACCGAATGCCGAATATGGTGCCACTGCACTACCCTGCTCTCCTACAAACTGTCGCCCACACCCGGAGGCAATACATCTGCAGCCAGCAAGCACTGATATATCGCCTCAGCCCGCTGTTTCAGCATCGTATCCACTCCGATAATATTATCCGCCCCCGACTTGCTGTGAATAGTGTCTGCAACTGTTGATTCGTAGTGAATACCTGCACTGGCAAACAGGTGCGATAACACGGCTTCCGGGCTTTCACATAGTTTCTCATAGCAAACAAAAATGCTCCCTGTGCCGCGAGCCTGCTGCAGAAGGTAGTCATATGTGCGTATCCATAGCGCCAGCCAGTAGTTGATATCGGATGTTTGATACTCACATTCGATATTCCCGAATGCCTGACCAAACAGAAACGGCTTGTGCCCGGCACCAAACTCATAGTGACCCAGCCAACTCATATATTCTCGCGTGAACTTATCTGCAGTATGCAGTGCAATAAATCGTCGGTGCTGGGTCAGTAGTGATAAAGCCTGTGTAAGCGGATCCCTGAAGGGAATCAGTATCAGCGATGCAGGAAAAGCCCTGCGAATGGCGTGAATACGCAATATATTATTATTATTTTTTGATAAATAAGCCTGCCCGAGGGCATCAGAACTGGCCAGAATACAGTCGATATAGTCACGGAAACGATCAATATTTGCGGCGCTGACGTCATGCGGCTTTAAACTGTCATCAAACACATATTGATCACCGCAAAAGGTCAGCCAGAACACCTCCTCAAAGGCTTCCGGACTATCAAAATCAACAAACAGGCCATCACCATGCGCCCTCTCTTCAACCTGCCCTTGCATCCTGAAGCGGCCTGAAAGCTTCTTCCACAGGTTCGGCATAAGCACAAACGGCATATTGCGATACGTAAGGGAGCAGAGTTTCCCGCTATCGTAGAAACTACGCATCAACACAGTCGTACCGGCCCGAGCCAGCCCACAAATAAAAATGTGTTTCTGTTCCGGATGAGACTCACCGCTGGCAACCAATGTGGTTTCCAGGTCGAAAGAGGCTCGTCGTATCAGTGATGTACTGAGCGCCAAACGATGCAGGATTCTGTCACTGACAGTGTAGCTATTACTCGGCATGGCACTGTCTGAAGTAAATGTAGGGAATGGATATGGTCAGCATCAAAATCATACCCGAAATACTGGAGAAAACATCTGAAATAGTCGGTCTCATCTCAACGTAATAGTCCGCAATCCAGGCAAATCCACCGACCATTAACACGCATCCAGCAATCATGAGCAGCAGAATCATACTATTCAGCATCAGTACTCCGGCATAACGGAGCAGTGCTTTTTCCTTCCAGTGATCGGAAATCACTGTAGATGACAGGATGCGAATGATTTTTTTCGAGATTCGCATCACCGTCCGTATGCATGGCCGGAATGGAAGCCTCAGAAAATATTCCATAGCCAGAACTGTCAACAGGGCTGTAAGAAAAAATGCCATCTAATTCGAAGCGTCGTTATTCCTGTTTCTTTTCTTCTTAAACAGGCGCTTGAGCGGATACCAGATAATGGCAATCAGGGCCAGAACCAGAGAGCCCAGAATACCCAATACAGCGCCAATCGTTCCTATGCCCAAACCCGGACCTATATATGCATATGCATTCAACGGATAAAATATAGCTGCAGCCAAAAGGATGAATTGCATTCAACCACCTGAGTTTATTTCAGTTTTTTTGTACATTTCATCCCCTTTAAAACAGAAACAATACTGCTTGCCTGGCTTTTTGTCAGGTAGCGACTCCAACCGGTCATTCCTAATGTGTTGTCATCAACCTTAACGGTAAACTCCCATACTACCTGCTCGGGAGACAAACGCATGATGCGGGCATAATCGGTTTCCTCAATAAAGACATCACCGTTATCGAGAATATCCTGTTCACCCTGACTAAGGGTGCGAACATCCGATTTCTTCATGGTTTCGCTATACGGCATAGATATATGTTCATCAGCAAGGTCGACAATATAGATATTGTTATGATTACCGACCAATGCGCTGCCTACAGGCGTTCTGATAACATCATTACCAAAAATACTTATTTTCGACTGGCCAATAAAGTCCACATCATGCTGATTGAGCCATGGGCCCGTTTTCAGCCATATGATTTTATTTGTGGAAGGCCTATATAACAAGACAGCGCTTCGATCCCTCAGGCTCAGCAGCAGATCACCTTTCTCCCAATATGGCGATGAATAGAATGCCGGCTGGATATCATTCAGATGAATGGCGTCATTGTCATACAATCCGGCCCCGAATAGCAGGCCGCGATAACCATTCTCCTCCAGAATTTGTGATACGGATTTAGCGAATAACACCTTGCCATCCGGCGATATTTTTGTGATCGCATCATCCCGAAAGTCAATAAATTTAACCTTATCGTATAAGCTCGGTTCGATCACCGAAGAAACCCAGAAACTCCCATCCGGATCCTGCTCAATTGAGTGATGATAAACCCCATCCACTTCCCACTCAATGTCAGAACACGCATTCACCTTGAATAGCGGCCCCCTGTACTTGAAAACGATACTGCCATCGTCAAGTAACAAGGGGTGAATCATGCGATAATCGGAAGGGCTTAAATCGGTTATATTGAAAAATTTACTGTCAGTATGCTGATGCTTCTTCAGTTGCCGAATATCCGGCACCCATTCGTGCAATACCCGTGCATCACTGATGCGCATTAGCTTAACCGTGGATTGTCCTTTTTTATCATCATAGGCCGAGAGCAACAGATACCCATCGTCGTTTACTGCGCCCGGCTGCACCTTGCCATTTTTTTTAAAGCCGTCAATTTGCGAAAACCTGTTGGCGACAAGCAGGGGTGAACTGTCCCCCCGCCTTAGTTCTGAAAACGTATTCTTCACCAGCGAAGGAAAATCTGCGATTGTTAGCACCACCTGCCCGGTTTCTCCCAGCCTTTCATCTCCATTCAGGGCATGCTTGACCAGCCAGCCGAACAGAACGGAGCCAACCAGTACCAGGCTTATCAGCAACAGAAATACCCAGATAGGCATTTTCTTCATCATCAATGATTCCAGTTTCATGAATGGAGAACCCTTTTACTCGAAAAAAGCGCGACAGGCCATTCTCCCTGAAACCACGTAGCGCACATCAATGACAATGTGATCTTTCCAGCACGGGGAGAACATTTGTCACCTGCTCTTGTGTAAGATAGCGGCTCCAGTTTAACATACCGAGGGTATCATCATCAACTTTGACCACATATGTCCAAACAGCATCCTTTGCAGACAACCTGAGAAGCCGCCCATAATCTGTCTCCTCCACAAACACGTCACCATGATCAAGAATTTCCTGCCTCCCACCGGTGGGAGTTCGGATATCAAGCATTTTAAAAGGTTCAGTATATGGCGTGGCTATTGCTCCATCAGTAAGGTCGAAAACATAAATCCTGTTTTTCAGTTCAATCGTTTTTGCACCTTCGCGCCGAATAACATCGTTGCCAAAAATGCTGATTTTTGACTTCCCGACAAAATCCGCGTCATGCTGGTTGAGCCATGGACCTGTTTTCAGCCAGATGATTTTATTTGTAGATGGACGATAGAGAAATACAGTGCTGCGATTTCTTATGCTGACTAACAGGTCGCCCTTTTTCCAGTAATTTGTCGAATAAAGCGCCGGCTGGATATCATTCAGGTGGATCGCGTCATTCTCGTAGGGCCCTGCCCCGAACAGCAGGCCGCGATAACCGTTTTCAACCAGAATCTTCGGTACAGATTTTTTATACAGCACCTTCCCATTGCGGGCAGAAACTTCCGCAATGGCATCATCCTTATGATCCACCAGTTCAGCTTTACCATAAAAAGAAGATTCAACATGGGAAGGTACCCATAGATTGCCATTCACATCCGTTTCAATTGAATGATGAAAAAAACCATTGTTAATCCATTCAAACTGTGAGCAGGCGTTGATCTTGAATAATGGGCCCACACTCTTAAACACTAGGCTGCCATCATCAAGTAAAAGCGGATGGGCCAGCTGATACCTGAAAGGAGTCATGTTATCTGCATCAAAAAAAGGCGTCTCGGATCGAGACTTCGCCAGCAAGCGAATATCGGGTATCCATTCATGCACGATCTGATCATCATGAATGCGGATCAGTTTCACAGTGGATTGCCCTTTTTTGTGATCAAAAGAAGACAACAGCAGATACCCTTCGTCGCTTACCGCGCCCGCTTGCATCTTGCCGTTCTTTTTGAAGCCATCAAACTCAGGAAATCTGTTGGCAAGAAGCAAAGGCGCCTTTTTTTCATCGAGTTCGTTAAATGTTCTTTTTACAAGCGATGGAAAATCAGCAATCGCAATAATCGCCGATTTCAGTTGCCCCAGTCTTTCATCACCATGCAGGGAACGCATAACAAACCAGCCGAAGGTAACGATACAAACAAGGGCTATGGCAATAACAAGAATTAGCAACCATACAGGTACCCGGCTCATCATAAACTTCTCAAACTTCATTCTGGATTTATTGTCCCTTTGTTGGATTTATTTGCGCGCTGGAGAGTACCTTCAGAATAGTATTTGCCACTTCTGTTGTCAGCATTTTGGTCCCCACTTCATTAAAGTGAACCTCATTTCTGTATTGCACTTTAGGCAATTGAGGAAAAACAACCGCATATAAATCATCAACCATCATGCCATTTTCTCCGCCATGCTTTTCGCAGATTCGTTCATAGCTTCTACAACCCCTGGTACAAACCCGATATGGGGAGGTATCAGCTAGTGTGTCCCATTGATCGTCGAACCCTGCCTGACTCCCAAGATCAATCACCAGTAGAATAATGATTGCAGGCAGTTACCGCTATGCACCAGTGCGAGCTGACAACCAGCGACTCGTCGAAGAGCAGGCTATGTTGATTAATTTTCACGACTTTGCTCCCTGTGAAGATCGACTGCTGAATGAGAAAGATACCCAGCCAGATAACGGGTAAAATGTTCGCTAGCCGTATGATTCAAGTGTGTTGCATCGGCAAAGTCGCGCTGTCCGAACTGTGGCATATGCTCTGCCGGAATATAGTAAAAGCCGATCTCGTGCGCCATTCGTTCAAATCTCACTCGGGTCTCGCGCCGGAAGCGTGAGTCGGGATCGTAGCGCTGCATCGCCAGGGGGTTGGTCACCCCCTCAAAGAGATAGAGTTCGATGTGCTGGTGATGCATCGCCTGTGCAAAGCGCTCGAATGAGGCAAAATTGAGATCAACCAATGCGCTGCGGTGAATCGTGTTTTCCAGGCGTCGAATATGGCCGGCAATCGCCGCTCTGGGACCGGTTTGTTCCTCTTCCCCGGCTGCTTTATCCTTTCCCAACACGATGTTTTTTATCAGATCCCTGTCACGCCATAACGGCAGCAGCGAGCTGGTCGTCAGATCGGCCAGTTGTGAGCGGTTGTCCCAGACAGCCCGCTTTTCCATCATCGTCGCAAGCTGCCCAACGCCCACCAGTGTCGACGTATAGCGCAGCCGGTTTACAGGTAATCTGTCCTCACGAAACGTATCGAATTCGGAGAGCCAGCACACCACAATATCCGGTTTTTCCTTCAGCAGTTCCGGCACAGACATCTGATACTGCAGGATACCGAAACCGGGGGCCGTAAAGCGATTGATCTTCGCCTTCGGCAACAGCTTTCCCAAATCCAGCGAATTAACAGCCTCGCTGATCTGGCTGGAACCAATCAGGGTGATGTTTTTCCGCCCGTCACCTGCACGACTGTGGAGTACCATCCATTTCCAGTCCGTGACAGCAGTCGGACCGGCACTGGTCGCCAGCGCATACAACATCAACTGTGGCCGCTGCAGACCCGACAGCGCACAAATCGCTATCACAATGAGAAGAGCAATGATTGCACAACCCGGCCATTTGCGACCACTGCGATGTTTGCCCGCCATCATTAGCTTAGCCATCTAAAACTGGAAATAGATGAATGGCTTGTCACCAAAGCTCCCCAGACCGACAAGCATCAGGGACAGCACGGAATAGGCCGCAACCCGCGAAACTGGGGAGAGTCCCATGATAATATTCATGTTACCCGACATAGCCTGAAGCAGTTGCACCAGCAGCAACGGCGCCAGAAGAATGCAGAGCTGCCAGAGCCAGGTCATTGAGCGATCTGTGAACTGCAGCGGCTCACCAAATAGCATCAGCATCTGCACTAGCTGGCTCATCGAATCGCTGCGAAAAATCAACCAGCCGAGACATATCAGGTGAAAAAACAGTACGATCCTCAGCGCCGTCCAGCCTCGTTCACCCAGCAGCGCCGTAGCGGAGACAGGCCAGCGAACACAGCTTACCTGCTTGTGCAGCACCAGCAGCATACCATGATAGCCTCCCCAAAAAATATAGGTCCAGGCGGCCCCGTGCCAGAGGCCACCGAGCAACATGGTCAGCATCAGGTTGATGCAGGTGCGACGCCTTCCTTTCCGGCTTCCCCCCAGCGGGATATAAAGGTAGTCCCGTAGCCAGGTGGAGAGACTAATATGCCACCGATGCCAGAATTCGGAAGAGTTTTTCGCAAAGTAAGGCAAACGGAAATTGAGCATCAACTCGTATCCCATCATCTTGGCAATACCGCGGGCAATATCCGTATAACCGGAAAAATCACAGTATATCTGGAATGCGAAGGCATAGAGAGCGATCAATAACTCCCCGTTCGTAAGGCTCGGGTCGTTGAACGCCCTGTCCACAATTACTGCCAGATTATCTGCAATAACAACCTTCTTAAACAGCCCCCAGAAGACCAGCCAGCAACCCTCATAAAATTGATCCAGTGAAAACACCGGCTTTTTAAGCATTTGAGGTAACAGGTTCTTCGCCCGTTCGATCGGTCCTGCCACAAGCTGAGGAAAGAAGGCAACGAAGAGTGCAAAGTCAGCAATTTTGCGCGCCGGTTTCACTTCTCCACGATAAACATCGATGCTGTAACTAAGCGTCTGGAATGTGTAAAAACTGATTCCCACCGGCAGTATAATATCCAGATGCCAGGTCGCAGGAGAAAAGCCCAGTGAGGCCAGCGCCTCATGCGCTGAATCTATAAAGAAATTGAAATATTTAAAGAAGCCCAGAATCGTCAGGTTCACAACTACGCTTATGCTGACAAGTAACTTCCGGCGTCGATTATCGCTGCTATCGGCAATGGCCTGCCCGCAATAAAAGTCGACAACCGTGGAGAGCAGAATCAGGGATAAAAAGCGCCAGTCCCAGCATGCATAAAAGAAGTAACTGGCTGTGAGCAGAAACAGGTTTCTCGGCTTGTGAGGCAGGAGCCACTGCAATAGTAAAACAGGAATAAAAAAGAGCAGAAAATCGAATGAATTAAATAGCATGAGTTATTGGTAACATTTTACTCATGGTGGGAGGAGGCCCTGCTGACAAACGCTCTTACGAGCGGTACTCTGTTCAATAATGCGGTCTCTTCCCGTCCAAGCCTGTTGGTAAATACCATAACCCAGACAATCGCAATCAAACCGCCCACGTAGAGAGCAACAGCGGCAGGCCCCATGTACCAGCGTGAGCTGATGACCAGCGGTTCAATGATCCGCTCCAGGCCGTAACAGATCAGGCAGATGAACAACGCCGGCCAGAAGATACCTGCCAGATAACGCAGCGTATCTATCAGCCTGCGCCCCTGCAGCTGGTGGAATTTATTCATATAGGCAATACCGGTAGCGGAAATAGCCAGTGCCGTCCCGGCAGCAGCCCCCTCCTTGCCCCACTGCTGAATCAGGATCAGGCTGAATGTCACATTCATCGTAATCGAAACCAGTGCAAAACGGGCATCAATCACCGTTTTGCCCATGGCCTGAATAAAATTCGACACCGGCATAGCCAGCACACTGATAGCAATACCACAGGCCAGCAGCATGAAAACCCAGCGTCCGTGATAGCCGATCTGACCAACCCAGGCAAAGAGGAAGATCGGCGAGACCGCCAGCGGCAATAACAGGAACAGTACCGCCGCCATGCCCGAGGCACGGGTCATGGCCATGTAGTCCCCCCATATCTCGGCACCACGAGCCAGTTTTTCCGTAGCCGTCGGCAACAGCGTTGTGATGGCCGTAAACGGCAGGCTGCGCAGTGCCTGACCCGCACGACTGGCGACTTCATAATGCGCTACTTCTGACAATCCTGCAAAACCGGCAATAATCATTTTGTCGAACTGGAAGTGGACAAAATACATCAGCTCATTGAACTGCAGGTTAAAACCGTGACTGAGCAGCGTCGTAATGGTTTTCCAGCGCAGGAAGTGCGGCGAGAAGTGCCATGGCTGCTCCCTTCTCGCCCAGATCAGAGAAACGGTAATGACCAGCAGCTGTGCCCCCCAATAGGCGATCAGCACCAGATCTAGCCGTTGTGTCGTCAGTGCCGCTACCCAGGCGATAATGTTCGAGGCTATCGACTGTACCATCGAAATACCTGCAACCGCCTGAAAACGTCTGGCGGCGAAAAAGGTATTCAGGCCGATGCGCAGCAACGAGCTGAGCCCGACTGCAACATAGACAAAGAGGATCAAGCCGCCGGCTGACAGCAGTGCGGTATCCGGCAGGTTGAGCCATGCGGCAAGTGGCGAGGCAAAGACAAACAACAGGATGCCCGCACTGGTAAAGCTGATCACCAGTAGTGCCGTGGCGTTGCTGATGATACTACTGACACCGTCGTTATCTGAATCGTCTGATTCTGCCAGAAATTTCACAACCGTTGGGGTCATGCCCATTTCCAGCGTGTAAAAGGCGAGGCTGCCGCCAAGCAGCACCGCCCATGCAGCGAAATTGTCCATACCAAGCTGGCTGAGCAGTACCGGGATACCGGCCAGCCCGATAACGATGCTGAAAACACGCGCAGCCATCATCAGCAGGGCCGAGTCCAAATGTGATCGAATCATCTCTCTCCCGAGTCCGTTATCGCCAGACTGCGCGCCAACAAAATACCAAGAACCATATTCACAGGGAACATTTCTGTCAGATTAGTTGTGAGACTGGCTACAGCAGCAATCATATATACTGGTGCAGCCCGTCGATCGCGCATTGCAGCGTAGCCCAGTAAAAAATAAAAAAGAACCAGACCAGTGATACCGAGCTGAGCCAGCAGAGCCATCGGCATCGCATCCGCGATAAAAATCGTGGCGTGGGAAAACCCGGGGGCCTGATTAGATTGCCAATTCATCATCAGGTTTGCTGCTGTATTCGTTCCAGCTCCCAGCCCCTGGCCGAAGAAAAGTGTAAACAAACTGTTCTGCTCCAGATACTGCTGTATGGGTAATATACGCCCCCACAGCGAATCCATAATATTCCAGCGGCCACTGATTTCGGGTAGAAAGATGATTATCACTGCACATAACAATACAGCAACGATCCTGAATGCTGCTCGGTAGTGCTGGGGAATAACCCGGTACAATGACAGTGCAATAAGCATGAATAACAAAAGAATAGCCATCGCCGAGGCGCTAAAAAAAACCAACGTGGTTGCGATTACAACTGCGTGCCAGTGCCAGCGACTTGTGCCAGAAAAAATCAGATAGAATGACAGCATGATTACAGCCGAAATACCCATACTGCTCGGCTGTAGCAAAGTTCCTACAATGCGGTCACCAGTCAAGCCACCAAAGAATTTAGCGCCGAACATATGTAAACCGGTAGTGAGCTCAATAGGAGCAAGCGCGAACTGGATTACCAGAAACAACAAAAGCACCTGTGACAGGAATCTGAAATAAACATCACGAACACACCAGTGCGCAACCAATGCAACAATAAGCAGCGAGAAAAATCGCAGCCCGGCCAGAGGCATAAGGGGGCCAAACCGGATTGCAGAATAAATTGATGAAACGGCAACAAGCAACAGAAACAGCTGCAGCGGCCATGGAGGGAATGAAAAAACGCGTGACTTGTAGCGAACCAATAGTATGAGTGAAACCGAAATAAACAGTAACAGCCAGATATCCTTGGCCAGTTTCAGCAGCACCTCGCCGCCTTCGCTGGCATAGAAGCGTGATATCATGACTCGAAGCTGTTCGTTTTCTGCTGGCGTGCGCTGGTAGAACGGATTGGGGCCTAGAAATTCCACATACTCCTGATACATCTGCGGCTCAATCCAGCCTACCCGCTTAAGCCAGAACGCCCCGCCATTGAGCACCGCTGCAGCAATCATCAGCGCAAGCAGCAACCTTACAAGTCTCAGTCGTGCAGAGGCATCAAAACCTGTATGAGCATCACTGCCGCTTATACTACGATCACACACCCGCTATGACTCAGGCGATGTCATAATAGTCACGGTACCACTGGACAAAGCGCTTCACACCCTCCGGCACACTCATTGCTGGACGATAACCGACATCCTTTGCCAGCTGTTCGACATCGGCCCAGGTTGCCGGCACATCACCGGCCTGCAACGGCAGGAAGTTCTTCTCTGCTGTCATACCCAGCGCCTCTTCCAGCGCCTCAATATACGCCATCAACCCTACCGGAGCGCTGTTGCCAATATTGTACACCCGCCACGGCGCCCTGCTGCTGCAGGGATCAGGGTGCGCACCATCCCACTGCGGATTCCCTTCGGCCTGTTGGTCCAGTACGCGGACAACCCCCTCCACAATATCATCGATATAGGTAAAGTCGCGCTGCATATCGCCGTAGTTGAACACATCAATCGGCTTGCCTTCCATGATCGCCTTTGTAAACAGGAACAGGGCCATATCCGGCCGGCCCCATGGCCCGTAAACGGTAAAAAAGCGCAGGCCGGTTGTTGGCAGGCCGTAGAGATGGCTGTAGGTATGCGCCATCAGCTCATTGGCCTTCTTTGTCGCGGCATAGAGTGAGATCGGGTGATCGACATTATCGTGTACGGAAAATGGCATGCTTTCATTGGCACCGTATACCGATGAAGATGAGGCATAGACAAGGTGTTTCACACCGGTATGCCGACACCCTTCGAGGATATTGGTGAAGCCGACGATATTGCTGTCGATATAGGCATGTGGATTCTTCAGCGAGTAGCGCACACCGGCCTGTGCCGCCAGATTCACCACCGCATCAAACGAGGCCTCGGCAAAGAGGCTCTCCATTCCCGCCCTGTCGGCCAGCTCCATTTTGATAAAACTGAAACCGTCATGGTCGACCAACTCAGCCAGCCGCGCCTCTTTCAGGCTGACATCATAGTAGTCATTCATATTATCCAGCCCGACTACCGTATCACCACGCTGCAGCAGCCTTTTGGCCAGATGCATGCCGATAAAGCCGGCAGCACCGGTAATCAGCACCTTGCGCGGCTTGACGTCGGCTTCGCCATCAGGTGAATTGTGCAACAAGAGAGTATCCTCTGGGGGATTCACCATTTGAGTTGTGCTAGTCATTGGCTGCGTTCCCCATTGCCATTCCGGTTCTGTCCCGCAACAGTCGTGCAGGCACGCCTGCAACCACACTGTTTGCAGCGACATTGCGCGTCACTACGGCACCGGCACCGATGACCGCTCCGCGGCCGATATTGACCCCGGGCAGAATTACCGCGCGCGCACCTATCCAGACATCATCACCAATGCATACCGGGGCGGATGAGCAGCCCTGGGCATCAATCAATAGTCCGGCTTTAATATTGTGTGAGTGGTCGGTAATAAAAACACCCGGCGCAATCAGCACATGATCACCAATGGTCACCTGCTCACTGACATCAATTTCAACACCCCTGCCGATAAAGCTGTATGCACCAATACGAAGTCGGGCTTCCTGACTCACCAGTTTCAACCATACATCCGCTTCCAGTTGTGTCCGGCCACCGATCCTGACCCCGTGCGGATAATCAATTCTCACACCCGCTCCAACCAGTCCCTTGTGCAGACCCGAGCAGCCCAGACCTCTGAACAACCAGGCGCGCAATCGCGCTGTTGCGATACGGCCGAAATCCACGATCTTGCCGATCATCCTGCCACCCTCTGCCGCTGCTTCCGCTCAATCAGTTTCTGATAAAATGCTACAGTTTCAGATGCAACCCGCCCCCATGAATAGTGCATGGCACTCTCTCTGGCCGATGCACCCATGCGGCAGGCCCTATCTTCATTGGAGCAGAGCTCAGCGATAGCTGATTCAAGCTGGCTGGCACTGCCGGTCTCAAACAGTAACCCGTTTCGCCCGCTGTCAATCAGATCCCGCATGCCGCCCGTATCCGATGCAATCACGCACAGCCCTCTGGCCATCGCCTCCAGCGGTGCCTTGCCGAAGCCCTCAAACAGGGAGGGAAACAGGAAAACGCCATGCGTATCGTACAGCGCCATCAGTGCATCCTGCGGCAGCGGCTGGATTCGGGTTATCTGCTGCTTTGCTGCAGGCGAGAAGAGTGATTCGGCCTCGGCCCAGTCCTGATCGGAGCAGACCCAGGTCAGGTTCAGCTCAGCGTCTCTCTCCGCCAGACGGTTCCAGGCCTGGGCTAGAATATGAACCCCTTTCCACAGCCTGGCAGGCCCAACCATCAACAGCCGCCTGGATCTCCCGGCATGCATGGCTTTCGGCTCTTGCAAATAACTATCGGGGGCTGCCTGCGCAATGCAGGCGACTTGCTCTGCCGGAACGGCAAAGCGGTTGATGAGAAAGTCGCGATCTTCCGTACAACTGATAATATGGCCGTCGGCATAGCGTGCAGCCAGCCTGCACGAACGTGCAATACCGGCATCAATCAGGTATCCGGGCAGTGAACGGGGAAAGCGGCGTTGCTCAACACCCAGCTTTTTTGACCAGTGTGCAAGTGTCTCAATCGCCCTGAGCTCAAAACCATGGCTGCGGCAAACAAAAACAGCGCGGCCTTCACGTTTCTGGTGGCCGCGTGCGGCAAGGTATGCGGCCGACTGGTTGGCATGCACGACATCATAATCACACTCCTTCATGCACGCTGCAATCGCGCTGCGGTAGGCCCGCGGCTGCTCCAGCAGGTAGTGAAGGTTTCCATGCGTGATTCTGTGCGACAGATCGGATGACCAGAGGGTATCCACCTCATGGCCCGCTGCCCTTAGTGCCCGGATGGTCTGATACTCCGTGCCGGCGGCACCCGAATCCGGATCTGGTGGTACATCCGCCACAAATAGAATTTTCACTGATTCCTGACCTGTCCAAGCATATAAGCAAACATTAGGTCAAAACTCACTCTTGGACTTTCCGGAGCCCAACAATCGTTACAATTGTGCCTCATGGATTTATCCCTGACTCCTTATAGTTTCCAGGGCAGCATGCAATTGTTCTTGCCTTGATACAGGCACTGCAAGCACATTTGTCAGACTATTTACAACGCCAGCCTTCACCGGATAGCCACAAGCGATACCACGAATATCATAAAAATCATGATACCCAAACTGTTCGAGGAGGTGGTAGATTTCACTCTGCCCATGACCTGCCGTTTCCTGGCCTGCCGGACTCATTTCAAACCAGATAAATGGCTGCAGTTTTTTGAGACTTTTTTCTCCACCCTGAAAAACATCCAACTCAAATCCTTCCACATCAATCTTGATAAGATCCATTCGACCAATGCCCATCTCCTCTACGACTGTATCCAAAAGATCAACTTTCACAGTAATTTCATGAGCGACCGTGTCTGTTGACTTCACATGCAGCTCAATAAGTGAAGCAACACCGGATGACTCTCTGGGCAGATAGAGGGTTTTACTTTCTTCTTTTGCTCCCAGTGCAATATTATGAATGTTTAAGGAAGAAAAATGATTAAGCTTTTTACTTAATTCTATCGCATGAGCAAGTCTCGGTTGAGGTTCAAAGGCATGAACGACAGCCTCATCGCCACCTTGGGAAGCGGCAAGCAGGGAAAACACACCGTGATTCGCACCTACATCAAAAAAAACACCTCGCTCAGGCATCAACATTTGCACTAACTTAGATTCCGAACTAGCTCCTGAGAGCAGAGGCAATGTATGATTGATCACCTCAAAATCAAGCAGATCGAGAGTAATGAGAAAGCGATTCCCCTGCCATGGCAGGGACACGAAATTATCACCTGCAAGCGGAAATCGACGATACCACATTCTGATAAGAGAGAATATAAAGCTACCACCCAGACTGTAACCGTTTTTCCGTTTCAACCCATATTTAACCCACGATGCATATAACCGAAAGGGCAAAGGCAGCAGGCTGACCTCATCCATTTCATACCAGTTCGGTAAATCGCCAGTTTTGCGGAGAATACCTTCGTTGTCTGTACTCATCGTTGATTCATCCTCATTCATATAACCTGCATAGCGTAAAACAGCCGGATAAAACAAATATAATCATTTCTCTTCTGCATGGGTTGGCCAGACAACCGCCTTCAGAAGTGATGCCCATGCCCTCACATGCCATGGGTGATTACGCACCGCCATCTGTAAGTACTTCCTTGCCCTGCTGTCACCTTTTGCCAACAAACAGCGACCAATAAAATATGCAGTTGAAGCATCAGATTTAGGAGATGTTGGAAACTTTCCATTTGTTCTTAGTTGTGAAGCTTCCCGTAGAAATGGAGTCTCATCTTCATCTTTCAGTCTGGCATTGTGACAAGCATGCGCAAGCCTGTCGTATTCAGCCTGAAGAGCCCCTTTCGAACCGCTGATGCTGGAGAATGACACCTTAAACCTATACAAACTCTTCTGAACATACCCCAGTTGGCCTATGTGCCCCAAACGCATCCACAGGTCGATATCCTGAGCAAAATAAAAGGCCTCTCGATAGCCACCACTGGCTTCATACGAGCTCTTTCTCAACATCACACTACCATGGGCAGCCGGCCCCTGCTTTTCGTATAGCAGCTTTTGCGTAGCCGGCCCGGGTTCATCTACTCTTTTATTTACGAACAACAGCTCTCCCTCAGGGCCGACCCATTCAGCCCAGGAAGAGACAAATCCAAGTTCCGGATTTTGGCGCAACATGGCCGCCTGCAGACTCAACCGACCGGGCAGGGAGATATCATCGGAGTCCTGGCGGGCGATAAATTCGCCGCGCGCTTCGCTGCAGCCGCGCACGAGTGCTCGCGTCAAGCCGGTATTTTGCTGGTGAATCACTCGTACGCGGCTGTCGCGCGCGGCAAATGCGTCAAGCATGTCCGCGGAGCAATCCGTTGAACCGTCATTAACGATAATAAATTCAAAGTCAGCATCACACTGGGCCAGAATACTTTCAACCGCCTCGGCCAGCTCCTTTTCCCCGTTGTATACGCCCATCACCACTGAAATTTCCGGTATACGCTTCATCCGTTATCGCTCCATGACAGTGTTCGGGTTTTCTCACTGGGGCTGCGTTTCAGCAGCAGCTCCAGCATGCTGGTGATTCTGCCGGCCATGCGCCAGCCAAGCAGCCGGGCCATCAAACCGTACAGGCGAAGCGTCCTGTCCGGATACCCGGAGGCCCGCACCGCAATAGCGAAACAGGATGCTGCTTCAGCGGCAAGCCCTGCGACACCCGCCCTGCGTGCCTCCAGAAAGGCCCAGCGGGAGAAATGCTTCATCTCGGGGCAATCGATCTTCACTCCTGCCTTCATCGCGCCTGCATAGAGCGATGCCACCAGCTGCGCCATGTCGCGACAGTGGGCAAAAGTGGAAGATCCGG